>Ga0268266_10000092_pt1 | contig 192109 bp, 163 predicted proteins | sample KBSS13metaG_FD_190356 | JGI IMG/M metagenome (GOLD analysis project Ga0268266, IMG submission 190356) | Switchgrass rhizosphere microbial communities from Kellogg Biological Station, Michigan, USA - KBS S1-3 metaG (SPAdes) (version 2) | ecosystem: Host-associated > Plants > Roots >... | reverse complement strand
CCGCGCAATCCTGATTTGACGATTTCTCGATTGTATCTCGCTGCCCAATTCAGACGGCGCGTCTCACATGCAGTCAGGGGATAAGGGGAGTCAGGAGGGGACGGGTCGGGATGGTAGAACAAATTCGACAGATCGATCGTGTCCAATCGATGCAACGTTTCCGAGTAGGAATGTGGTGGCGGCTTCTGCCCAAAAACGTCGAGGGATTTCCCGTGCGCCCTAAACCAGTCGCTCTCCGATACGAGGATCAATGAATGATGGGGGTTTTCGCAGTTGGCGACAGGGCGGCCTTCGCTGCAACGGCGAGCGGATTGTCTGGGTCAAGCTTCAAAGCCTGCTCGATATCGGTCGTGGCCTGTGCATCATTGCCGTCGGCCTTCGCCAACAGCGCTTCCACCGCCCAAGTCTCCGCAGCCTTTGGACCCAGTGCCATTGCCTTGACGGCCAGCGGCTTCGCCTCGTCATAGCGGCCGAGCCGGCAGAGTGCGTAGGCTGCATAGCTATTGGCCCACCAGCTCCCGGAGGTGGTGGCGATCGCCGATCGCGCACTCGCCAGCCCGTCGGCGAAGCGCCCGATGGCCAGCAAGTCGAAGATTTGAAATTGCTGGGCTTCGGGCGACGCCGGAGCAAGTGTCAGCGCCTTTTCGGTGTCGGGCAAGGCGTCGGAATAGCGGTCGGCGTCCATTAGCGTTTCGGCATGAAGCAAATAGGCGGCGGCATTGTCCGGCTGCAAGGCGATCGCGCGCGACGCCGCGTCCGCGGCCGCTCCATATTCACGCCTGACGATCAGATTCCTGGCCAGCCACGTCGCCGCCCCGAATTTCATTCCCTCTGACGGCTGTGCGGCATTGAGGATATTGCGGCACACATCGGCTTTCTTGCCGACATCCGGATTGCAGGCGATCATGGCTTCGGTGAGCCACGCCGTAGGTTTTCGCTCGAGGGGCATCGGAACAGCGGCGAGGGCGGCTGCCTGCCCAAGATAGTCATGCGCCTCGACCGCGATGTCGCGTCCGTCGCACAAGCTGAAGTCCACGCGCGAACCGGCAGTGGGCGTGGCGATTCTGGTTATGACGCCCTCGTTGATATCGGCGACACGCTGTCCGTCGACGGCGCAAATTGCATCGCCCGCCTTCAGTCCTGCCGCTGCTGCCGGCGAGTTCCTGACGACGTGCGCGATCACCGCCCTGGTCGTGATCGAAATATCGAGCTGGACGCCGGTGGTCATGACATCGTCGGTCGGGCCTGCATCTCCCCGCCCCCAGAACACCAGCCGGCCTGCGGTGGAATCGAGGGTATAGTTGAAGCGTCGAAGCAGCTGGTCGCCGATCGATGCGTCGATCTTGTCAAAGCCCAAACCGGCCTGTGAACGCGCCTGCTGGACCGGAAGCGCGCCCAGGGACTGTGATCCCACCGCTAGGCTGGGATAGGCACGGATCTCGTTCCTATCGCTGCCGGCGAGGCCCCATGACATGACGTCGTAGTCGAGCGATGCGGAACAGGAGGGCGGAACCGCGGGGGCAAGCAACGTCATGTTGGTATCGGCACCGGTATCGAGCGCGCCCCGCAACGTTTTCCCGCACAGCGTAACCGCCGTCGTGAACATCGTGCCCTTGCCGGGATCGCCCGGATCTGCGCGCTCCTGCTTGATTGGCCAGGCGGGTAAATCGGGTGGCGTGTCGCCGGGCGCGAGAAAGCGCAGCCGGTGGTGGGCCCAGTCCACCTGCAGGGCATAGAAACCGATGATATCGGCGCCCAATACCATGCGAAACGGCACGTTGCCCATCGACGCGGTCGAGACCCTGAGGGTCCATCCGTTGAGAACTAGCACCCCGCCGAGCTTCAAAGCACCGTAGCGCCTCGATTGTGCGGCTGCCTTGCCGCCGATCGCATCAATGGAAAAGCCCGTCCCCGCACGCGGATCCAGGTCTTCGACGATGGTCGTCCACGATGCGCCGGTGTCGATGAGCGCCGGTACGACATGTCCATCCAACTCCACGTCGACGATCATCAGGCCGCGCCATACCTTGAAGGGCTGCCAGTCCAGCGCGCGCGGGGTGAACTGAAATTGATAATCGGGGGGAGGCAGGCTGTCCGCTTGCGCCGTGGCGGCAAGGCAGGGTGCGGCTAGGCCCAGAATTGCAAGCCAGTACCAAAGGAGTTTCCAGGCCACTGATAGGAAACCTTTTTCCATCTCGGTCGGCCCGGGATATCGGAAGGTTGGCTGCGTGCAAGCGTAATCACTTGAGAAGATGTCGCGACGCCAAGGGCAAGCTCATTAATCCCCCTCCGAAAAAGACCGTTCGGTGCAAGCCCGCCAATGGCGAATGGCACACCGAGCGCCGAGCCCGTCCGATCTCCACGCGCGCTGTTCACGGATGAGGGAACGGCGCATCTCGATCGGTACAATGAGAAAAATATCATCGAAGCTCTCGCTGGCATCACCAGCGACGCGCCAATGGCAGTTCGCTGGCCGCCAGCACGTCAGAACGCCATACCGTTCGAGTATATCTTCGAGATCGAGAGCATTGGCTTGCTTGTCGTCGATCGTGGCCTACGGAGCAGTAAAGATGGCAGCTTGCTGTGCCGGCTGCCCTAAAGCTGTCAGTCCGCTTCCAGCCCATTTCCGGCCGTTGCACCGTGCACGCACCCTGCTTTCTGGTGCGGATATGACACGCGGATAATTTGACCGCCTAGTACAGCCGCCGAGAGCCTGTTTTTGCGCGCTAGCCTACGATGACCTGAAAATCGGCCTCGGAAGCAGCATTTTTCACCCTCAATCCGCGAGGTTAGACACTCCCGGAGAAAGCCGATGGCGACATTCGAGCCGGCCACTTACACCCGCACCATCCGCCGCAAGCAGCTAAAGGAAATGGTGCCGCTCGCCGACAGCACGATTTTTGAAATGGAGCAGCGCGGAGAATTCCCGCGCCGCTACGCCCTCTCCCCGCGAACCGTCGTGTGGAATCTCGCTGAGGTCGAAGCCTGGCTCGCGGAACGCAGGGCAAGACCAATCTTTCGAGCGCCGGTCGTCGACGGCCGCCATCGGCGCACCCGCCCCGTCAAAGACTAGGGTCACCGACCAGCAACGCAATAAAGGGCGGCGCGACAATGGGCGCATATTTTTGCCCGGCGATCCAGGCGTCGATAGTGTTCGACCATTCCTGCATCATATGCCGCCGCTGCACCTCATATTCGGCCTTGTTGCAGACCCCGCGCGACGACCGACCGTCCTCGTGCGCAAGGCATTCTCAACCCAATCGCTGTTGAAGCCGAGTTCGTTGAGGAGTGTCGAACCCGTACGGCGCAGATCGTGAACCGTGAAGGGCGCGAGCGGCAGGCCGTCCTGCTTCGCCTGCTCGACGATCGAATAGGTCAGGCGGTTGAACGTCGCCCACTCGATTGTTTTCTGCTGCTTAAGCATTTGAAATATTGTACAAAAGATTTTTTTGGCGGTTAAATACCGTCCTGCCGCCCGTCTAAACAGCATGTTATTGATATTACTAGATATTTGTTGCTGATTTAGCGATGCGACCTTTCAGCAGCGTTCGGCGACAATCGACGATTCGAACATCAGGTTTTCAGAAGATCCCCAAAAACTTCTTCTTCTGTTTCCGGCGATCAGCAGTCGACTCTTTGCCGCTCTCCGATTTGGCTGTGGTGCCGTTCCCGACATCATCGCGCGGCTTGCCTTTAGTCGTTCGCATCGCCTCCGCATGAGCACCCGCTAGGATAGGACCGCACGCCGCACTTTTCGCATCTCCGATATCGACAAAAGCGAGAATAGCCGCGAGTGGGCTGGCAACGGCGGCCAATCCAACGCCGCCACCCGCCCGACCCAGCAATTCCGGACCGATCACCTGGATGGTCGGCTTGGCGAAATAGCCGTTGAGTCCGACCGGCGACTGAGCCGAGAACAGCGAGAATTTCTTGCCATCGGCGCGAAACGCGAGATCGAGACTCTCATTCTTGAAGCTGAGCCCGCCACGGCCCAAGATGACGTTCTTCTTTGTGTCGATGATGATCGGATCGGCAGCGGCAATCCCGTCGCGCACGGTGAAGGCGATTAGCCCGCAATTTATCTGCACCGGCTCCTTCAGTTTATGCTCGAACATCTTCTGAATGAACGTACCGATATCGAGTTCCGATAGCTGAGCATTGCCTGCCCAGAGGCTGCCGTTCGGCATGATGAACGCGACGCGGCCGGTCGCGGTGGCGAGCGAATCGTGGATCGTGTCGCCGCGCCCCTGCAATTGGATGCGGCCCTTTATCGTCCCGGTCGTGCCTGACTCATCGACGCCATAACCCGCGAGTAACCGGCCCATCGGGGTCGGCGACAAACGAACGTCGTAACTGTCGAGCGCCGGTCGTGATCGCGTATCGAAGATCAGGTCCGACGCGACGTTTCCGCGCGCCATCGCGAAGCTCAGCGGTGACAGCGCCAGCCGCCCGCGATCGAGCGCCAGCGTCAAGTCGACATAGGAAATCGGCACGTTGCGCGATTTGATATCCTGGATCGTCCAGTGCAGTCCGGCGTCGAAACGCTGCAGCGCGGCGACTGGCAGCGCGGCATCGGGCAACACGCGCTGCTGCCCCGCCCCGGTCGCGGCAGCAGCCGCCACCGCGCCCTTCGCTGCGACAATGTCGGGATCGTAACCGATGAACGGAGCAGCATCGACGATATCGAGCTGGCGGGTCGCCAATTGCGAGTCCAGCCGCAGCCGGTTGCCATTGATGATCGTTAGCCGCCCGGCGATGTCGCTGTCGCCGAACCGACCGGCCAGGTGCGTGAAGCGATATTCGGTTCCGCTTTTCACCAGCTGCGCGCGCAGGGAGTAATCGCGGGTATTGGGCAAGACCACGCCGATAATGCCGAGCAGGTCGGCCAAGTTGTGGCCCTGCGCGCGCGTCTGTAGCGGTACGCCCTCGAAGTCAGTCGCGGACGGCAGCGTCCCCGCGACGTCGATCACGTTGTTCGCGGCCCAAGCACGCGCCATCAGTTTGTTCTTGCCGCGATCTAGCGTCGCGTCGGGCGATATCAATTGCGCGACCAAGCGGAACGGGGTGTCGCGAATTTGTCCTGTCCCGCGCAGGCCGACCGCCTTGCCGATCTTCTTGTCGACGGCGGTGATCGAATCGATCCCCAGGTCAGCAAGCAGCCGCATCTGCGGATCGATGTAACGCACTTTCGTCCCGGCCATCGTCGCGCGGTCAATTCGCGGCAACCTGAACGGCTTGCCGCCTGTATCGGCGAACGTCCAGGTATTCGCGGTATGGGCAGCGTTCCATTCGAGATCGGCCAAACCGCCGGTCAGGTCGAGCCAATAGACATGGCGTCTGCCGAAGATCAGGCTCAACGGCGATATACGCATGTCGATCTTTTGTGCTTCAAACAGATTGGGCTTGGCCGCCCATTTCGGGTTGGCAACGCTCAAACCCTCGGCGTAGAATTTGACCTTCAACGGCGCGAAGTAGAGCTGGAAGTCCCCACGGACGTTCACATCGCGGCCCGCCATGCGGCTCGTGATGCTCTCGAACGGGGTTTTCAGAAATCGCCCCTTGGTGATGTAGAGCACCAGCCAGATAATGAAGAGCGCGGCGAGCACGGCGAGCAGCCCGTTGCGAAGGGTCCGCAAGGCGCGAATGCGAAAAAAGCCCACGGCCGGCGTTGCGTCGGTCACGTTTTTAGGAGCAGCCGCGGTCGTATCCATCGGCCATGGAATCGCGCGAAGCCGTTCAAGGTTCATTTCCCGGCGGCAGATCGACGCTGCGCCAGGCCGCGCATTGATCGTTGAGAACGTCTGAAAAAATCGTGCCAACGGCTCCATGCGTCTTTTACCGCGCACACTCGCTCAAACTCGTAAGAAATTGGAGCGGGAGCATCATTTTGGCAGGCGCTTCCCATCGGCGGGTGTGGTGCGGATCGTGCCCTCCGCCCGAAGACGACGTTCGACGACGGCTGGCTCGGAATTCCCTGCTATCGCTTCGAGCATTTCCATGATGACACGACACCAGGAGCGGTATGTCGCGATAGTGGCATCGCTTCGCGTATTTCCAATCTCGGTGGAAACCGGGTCGGCGTGGCGCGCCGACCCAATCCCAAGCCCGTAATGGCGAGCCTCTCGGTCTCGAAGTCCGATTACTCCATTTTGGACATAATTTGGACTAAGGAATAGCGCGTACGCTCGCTGGTGAGTGCGACGGCGTAAGCCTCCGCGATGCGGCTGCCCTCAACGTCCGCAGCCTGTCCCTCCCGTTCGGCTCCGGATGTTCGTCTTTCCGCCTAAATGGCGCGGAAGTTGGGATCCCGACAATGGGTCCGATGGCGAGGCCATTGCTCGGCACGGTCGGCGCGGACAGTTACAGAAAATGCAATCATGAGATGCTGTCACGGTGCTTTGCCCTCAACCGTCGTCCAACGACCGGTGCTGGGGGTCGTATCATCACGGCTGAGGGGCAAGCAATGGGTCGGGAGCTGCCATTCGATCCGGCGCAAATCTGATCGTCTGCAACGCGCCCTAACGCATCGAGCACGATCTCGCCGCGCTTCGAAGTATCCTTGATGCCGGGAAAATTTGGCGAGTTTGCCGGTGAATCGCACTCTCCGAGGTACGGAATGTGTCGCCAAAGCGCGCGGAACTGCGGCAGTTTCCGCAGTCATGCGACTGTGGTCCCTCGCTTGGCAGACTAAGTGGCGGAGCTGTCAGTCTTGTGCGAACCGCTTTCCGGATCGACGGATTTTCGGTCGTCGGTTTCCGCAGCGAGGCGGCAATAGCTGCCCGATCCAACGACTTGTGGATCTACCGCGTCTCGAGAACCACCCGTGGTCCCCGCCTCGCCTTGCGAATCGCCGCGGACGTGAACGGCAGCCTGACCCAACCCTTTTCGGAATATATTCTGGTCTGATCCGAATAGAATGGAGACGCAGGATCGCTGCTTTGCGAGCTCGCCAGAACGGCGTCGGCAACCGGCGCGCCCTGTCCCAGGCTCACGACCTGGATGTACGAATTGGACGGGTTGAGCGGATCGGTGAACCCGATGCCCTTGCGCAAGGTGGCCGATATCGCGCTGAATGTCGCGCCTCCCGACAATGGCAGCCGAACGCCGTTCCGCGTGACGAACTGGACATCGCCGAGTCTCGCGTCGAGCGGTATCTGCGCATCCTGAAGCGTCTTCACGGCACGGCCGAGCGCCGTCAGCACCGTCGGGTCGGCCGTGTTGAAATCGCGGGGCGTGTCGAGCGGGCGCGCGGGATCGAACGGGACTTTCCAGAGCGCGGTGTTTTCTGCCAGGTCCTCCGTTCCCGGACGCCGTGCATAGGCAACGAACAAGGCGAACAGGTGCGCCCCTCTGCTCGTCGGATCGAAGCGGCGATCCCAGCGGGACAGCACGCCGCATGCCTCGTCCAGCGATATCTTCTCGCCGCCGCCAAGGATCGCGTGAGGATCGGCGGCGCAAGCCGCGACCAGCGCACCCACGACCAAATCGGCCTGGATCGATCGATCGGCGTGCAACAATGTTTCGAGCTGCTCGCGACCGATCGGCGATAGCTCGCTCCGATCCGCGACCTGGAGGTGCCCTTGTCGCGTCCTGAAATTCAAGGCGCTGCGCTCCGGACCGATGATCGGCGAATAGCCTTCCAGCGGCTGCCGAGGATTGGCCAGCCAATAGCTGCCGTTGGAATTCTCGACATAGTCGTCGCGCAGCAGCGCCGGTCGCTGCTCGCCGGGCAATATCCCCGCTTGGGGCGCACGCGCGTCGCCTGGCCAGTCGCAGGTGCTGCGCGATCCGTCCAGCGTGGCGACATAGCGGTCGAGCGGCAGCTTGACGGACATCGCACAACGATCGAGTTCGGCTGCCGTCAGGTTCGGAGCGACCGACATGTCGGCGTACAGGACGCGCCCGCGACTGTCGGCGGCGATGGTGTTCACCCAGGGCAGCCCGAGCGTTTTCGTCAGGCTGTGGCGCAAGGCGGCAACGTTGCCGCTTTGCCCGATCTGCAGCCATTGTTCGAGGAGGCGTGCGTTCCCGAGATTGGCGTCGCGCAACGCGAACGCCCGGGTCCGCGTCCAGGGCATCGCGGCACTGGCGACGACCGGCCCGAACCGGGTCAGCCAGAAATCGTGGCTTTCCTCACCCAGGCTGCCATCCGCGCGCCGCACCGGAATCGTCACGTGCCGACGCGTCATCGCGATCGAGCGGCCGTCGATCATGTAGCGGGTCGGATCTCGCGGATCGAGCACGAGCACATAGACGGCACCACGCTTGTCGGTCGACACGGTATGCGACCAGGCCAGTGTGCGGTTGAAGCCGATATTGATCAGCGGCATGCCGAGCAGCGACGCACCCATCACGTCATAGCGACCGGGGATTGTCAGATGCGCCTCGATGAACCGATCGGGCCCGTCCCAGAAGAAATGGGGATTGCCGAGCAACAGGCCGCCCTGCCCGGTCATCGCGCGGCCGAACGCATAGGCGTTGCTGCCGGCCTGCAGATGCTCGCCCATCGACGGCTGCGCCCCGACAATCGGCGCGTCCGCTGCTCCGGCGCCGGGAGGGGCAGCGTCGTAGATGTCGTGGAGGAAGAGCCCGGACCCGAGCAATGTCGCCATGCCGGCGACCCGCCGCAGGATGTCGTCGCCGGTGACGGTCGGGACGTTACCGCGGCATGCCGTCGGAAGCCGATCGACGCCGGTGCCGGCGACATAGCGATTGATACCTCGGGCGTAGCCATCGACCAGATCGCGCAGATCGGACGACAGGCCGGCGCGCATCGCGCGCACCGCGTCATCGTCGACCAGCAGGCGGCGAACCAGATCCTCGCGATCGTTGGCGATCGGGCGCCGGCCCAGCATCCGCACCATGTCGGCCGATTCCGCACCGAGATAACGGGCGCGCTTGCCGGAGAAGGTCATGACGGTGTCGGCAATGCCGCAGATATCGAGCGACGCGACGGCATAACCATAACCATATCCCAGTCCCCGGAACGAGCCGGCGCGGACGTGCGGAATGCCATGGGCCGTCCAATCGATCGTCACCGTTCGGGAAAGAGGCAATGGCCTGGCGGCGGCGGGGCTGGCGATCATTGCGGCCCCCGCCATAAGCGCCCCGATCAACGCCTGGCGGCTCGTCGTTCCGATCTTCATCGCGCTCACTCGCTCTCCCCTCCCTGAGAAGACGGGTGAAGGCTGCTTTTCCTCAGACGCCCGGCCGCGATAAAAAATCATCGCGCGAGCTGAGGAAAGCGCACGGTCATTCGTCCATCCAGTAATGGCGAAGCGATTCGTGAGCGGTGGAGCGAGGCTGGAGCAGTGGCGAGGGAGCTGCCGCGCCGCGGCCGCGCCGCGTCACGCCCCCAGGCCTGCGGCAAAGTGGTGCGACGCACGCTGTGCCCGCCCTGGGCGATCCGCCCTCGCCTGCAAGGCCGCCGATGGATAAAAGGCACGACATGGCGGGTTTGCCTCGAACGCTGGACGAATGGCGCGCGCTCCTCGGGCGTGTCAGCCGTGCCACGCGCCGATCCCCGGATGCCGAAGACATGCTGCAGGCGGCGATCGTCCGCATGCAGGAATATTCGCGCCATCATGTCATCGACAACCCGACCGCGTTCATCGTCCGCACCGCGCGCAACCTGTCGATCGACGCCTCGCGGCACAGCCGGTTCCTGAGCGATGTGGTGATCGACGCGCCGACCGACCTCGTCGCCGACCGCAGCGCGATCCAGGACGAGATCATCGAAACGCGGGGCCGGCTCGACCGCGTGCGCGCCGCGATCGGTAGCCTTCCACCGCGCACCCGCTCGATCTTTCTCCAGCATCGTATCGAGGGCATGAAATATCGCGAGATCGCCGCGGACTGCGGCATCACGGTCAGCGCCGTCGAAAAGCACATCGCCAAGGCCGTCGCGCATATCACGGCGTTCGACGAGGACGGTGACGACGATGCGTACTGATCCGCGCATCCGCACCGAAGCCGCCGTCTGGCTCGCCCGCCTGCGATCCGAGCTGCGATCGCCCGCCGACGAGGCCGGGTTCCAGACCTGGCTGTCGGAGGCCGAAGACCATCGCCGCGCCTTCGAATCCGCGACGGCCGCATTCGACGCCGCCGGTGCGGTATCGCTGCCGCATTGGGAGGATGACGACGAACGCCAGCCTTTCCGGCCCGCGCGTCGGCACGTGCTCGCCGGCATCGCGGCGAGCGCGATCGCCACGGTCACGGCGGGAGGATTGGTGTGGTGGCGCGCCGATAGCGGCGTGATTGCCGGCGAAATCGGGCGGCCGCGCACCTTCGCCTTGCCTGACGGATCGCGCATCGTCCTCGACACCAAGAGCTCGGTACAGGTCGCGCTGTCGGACGAACGCCGGCTCATCCGCCTGCTCGCCGGCCGCGCGCGGTTCGACGTGGCCAAGGATGCCGCGCGCCCATTCATCGTGCAAAGCGGCGAGCGTCAGGTCATCGCGGTCGGGACGGCGTTCACCGTGGCGGCGGAAGACGATCGGACATCGGTCGTGCTGGAGGAAGGACGCGTCATCGTCCGCTCGCGATCCGGTGATCGCGGAGCGGCCGCCTATGCCGACGTCGGGATGGCGCCCGGCGATCGCATGGTTTTCCACGCGGGCGCCACCGCCCCTGCCGAGGATCGCCCCGACCTGGCGAAGTTGAGTGCCTGGCAGACCGGTCGGCTCGTCTTCGAGGAGGAGACGTTGTTCGAGGCATCGGCGGAACTCAATCGCTACAACCACCGCACGCTCGAGATCGAGGATGCCGGGAGCGCGTCGCTGCGGATCAGCGGGGTCTTCCGCGCCGACGATCCCGAGGCATTCGCCCGATCGGTCGCGATGATCCTGCCGGTCGAGGTCCAGGATAATGGCGAGCGCATCCTGATCCGATCGCGCAATTCCTGACCCGCGCTGAGGTAAACCGACGGCGATTCGTCTCCATCATGACGGCGGCGCGGACCGCATGGGAGGGAGATCGAATGATGAATCGTTGGGCAACGGCTTTGCGCTGCGCTCTGGTTGGCGGTGTCGCCATGTCGGCGATGATGCCGGTGGCCGCCGTGGCACAGTCGCGCGCGCCGATTTCCGTGGCGGCGCAACCGCTCGGGGCGGCGCTCAGGGAAGTCGCGAAGAAGTCAGGCACCGACATCCTGTTCGCCCCCGATGCCGTGCGGGGCCTTCGCTCCAATCCGGTGGCGGGCGCGGCCAGCGCCCGTCAGGCGGTCGCCGCGATGATCGCCAACACCCGGCTCGAAGTGATCGACGGATCGGGCGGCGCGCTGGTCGTGCGGGTGCGGGTAGCCACCACGATTTCCGAGCTTAAGGCACCCTCCGCTCCCCGCGCTGGCGATCCGGTCAACGATCCGGAACCGCAGGTCGCCGACATCGTCGTGACCGCGACCAAGCGGTCCGAACGCCTGCAACAGGTGCCCTCGGCAGTCACCGCGATCACCGGCGACACGCTCCAGAAGACCCAGTCGCGCCGGCTGGAGGATTACGCGACCAAGATCCCCGGGGTGAATTTCATCTCGAGCGGCGAAGGCACGACCCAGCTCATCATCCGCGGCATCACCTCGGGCGCGACGCAGATGGGATCGACGGTCGCGGTCTATATCGACGACACGCCCTACAATTCCTCGACCGTGTTCGCCGGCGCCGCGACCGGCATCCCCGACCTCGACCCGAGCGACATCGAGCGGGTCGAAGTGCTGAAGGGCCCGCAAGGAACGCTTTATGGGGCCGACGCGCTGGGGGGCGTGCTCAAGTTCGTCACCAAGACGCCCGACACGGCGAGATTTTCCGGCCGTCTCCAGGCGGGCGGCGTGTTCGTCGACGGCGGCGGCAGTGGCTACAACGCCAGCGCGGCGTTCAACGTGCCGGTCGTCACCGATCAGCTGGCGCTGCGGATCAGCGGGTTCAGCCGGCGCGATCCGGGCTTCATCGACGACCCGTCGCGTGGGCTCACCGACATCAACGATGCCAAGGTCTATGGCGGCCGCGTCGCGCTGCTGTGGAAACCGGTCGCCAACCTTTCGATCCAGGCGTCGGCGCTGCTCCAGAATCTCGACGCCGACAATCCCGCCGCCGAGGATGTGTCGGCGCCGGGGTTGCAGCCGAGCGGCGGCGATCTCAACCAGAGCCGCTTCTTCGACGGGCCGAAGCGCTATCGCTACCGGGTGTATAACGGCACGGCGACGCTCGACCTCGGGCAAGTGTCGCTCGTGTCCTCGACCAGCTTCGCCACCTTCCGCGAGACCCGCTCCGAGGATGTGCCTAGCCTCGATTACGGCCTGCCGAGCCCGCTCGCCGTGCGCGTCAGCCAGCCGGTCAGCGACGACAAGTTCACCCAGGAATTGCGGCTGCAATCGTCCGGCAACGCGCCGCTCGAATGGCGGATCGGCGGGTTCTACACGCATGAGGTCAGCGAGCAGACGCAGACGATCGACCTCGTGCTGCGCCCGTCGCTCCAGGTGTTCCAGCATTACGCCCAGATCTCGGTGCCGGACCGCTTCAGCGAATATGCGGTGTTCGGCGACGTGACCTATCACTTCACGCCGCGCTTCGACATCACGGTCGGCGGGCGGTACAGCCACAACACGCAGCGCTCGCGCGAGAACGGCTTCCTGCCGACCGCCAACGGACCGTTCGTCATCGACGTGCCGCTGCGCACGTCCGACGACAGCGCGACTTGGCTGTTCAACCCGCGCTACAAGCTCAGCACCACGACGATGATCTATGCCCGCGCCGCCAGCGCCTATCGCCCCGGCGGTCCCACCACGATCATTCCGGGCAACAACCTGCCGACGTCGTTCGGTCCCGACCGACTCTACAATTACGAGCTCGGCCTCAAGGGAAGCTATTTCGACAAGCGCGTGACGATCGACATCGCGGCGTTCCATATCGACTGGCACGATATCCAGCTGACCGAGAATGCCGGCGGCCTCACGCTCATCACCAACGGCGGCCGCGCCAAGAGCGACGGCGTGGAAGCGTCGCTGATCGTCGTCCCTGTGACAGGGCTGAGCCTGACCGCCGCCGCGAGCTACACCAATGCGCGGCTGACCGAGGACAGTCCGGGCGCCGGCGCCGCCAAGGGCGCCCGCATTCCGGAGACGCCGCGATGGAATTACTCGCTCGACGCCGGCTACGACTGGTCGCTGGGCAACCGATGGACGGCGTCACTCGGCAGCAGTTACCGCCACGTCGGCGACCGGCCGTCAGACTTCACGCTCAACGGCCTGACCGGACAGCCCGCGCCGCGCTTCAACCTCGGCTCCTATGACGTCGTCGATCTCCGCGCCGGGCTCGGCTGGAATGGCTGGAGCATCACCGCCTATGTCAAGAATGTCGGCGACGAGCGTGGCATCCTGGCGATCTCGCCGCTGACGCCGGATCCGCGGCTCAGTCCCTACACCGCCTCGGTGCTGCAGCCGCGCACGTTCGGCGTCGACCTCGCTTATTCGTTCTGAAGGCGGCAGCGATGATCGGCATTCGACGCGCCTCGCGAGCGGCGCTGGCGTTCTCGCTCGGCGTGCTGTGCACGGCACCGGCGCTTCCCGCGTCGGTGCCCGCCACGCCAGCCGCCCCCGCCACACCGGCTGCGACACCCCAGCTCTCCGCGCCCGATCTCGAGACCTATCTCGACGGCATGGTCCCGGCGATGCTGCGCCGCGGCGACATGGCGGGCGCCGAGATCGTGGTCGTGAAGGACGGGCAAATCTTGTTCGAGAAGGGCTATGGCGTCGCCGACATGGCCAGCCGGCGGCCGGTCGACCCGCGCACGACCCTGTTCCGGCCCGGCTCGATCTCGAAGGTCTTCACCTGGACGGCGGTCATGCAATTGGTCGAGCAGCACAAGCTGGACCTCGATACCGACATCAACGCCTATCTCGATTTCCGCATTCCCGCGCGGCTCGGCAAGCCGATCACGCTGCGCAACCTGATGACGCATCGTTCTGGGTTCGAGGAGACCTTCAAGAGCATCGAGGTGCGCGACCGCGCCGACACGCCGACGCTCGAAGCCTATATCAAGGCGTGGACGCCGACGCGCATCTACGCGCCGGGGGAGGTCCCGTCCTATTCGAACTACGGCGCCACCCTCGCGGGCTATATCGTCCAGCGGGTGTCGGGGCAGCGCTTCGAGGATTATATCCGGGACCATATCTTCGCGCCGTTGGGTATGACGCGGGCGACCTTCTATCAGAACCCGCGCCCGGGCGACGGCTCGGCGACTGGCTACATCCTCGCCTCGGGCGCGCCGCACGCCTTCGAATATGTCGGCGATGCGCCGGCCGGTGCACTGTCGATCAGCGGCGAGGACATGGCGCGGTTCATGCTGGCGCATCTCGGCGACGGCGAATGGGGCGGCAAACGGATCCTGTCCGCCGACAGCGCCCGCCGCATGCAGACGCCCTCCTTCACCACCGCGCCGGGCTTCAACAGCATGGCGCTCGGTTTCTATGGAGAAGGCCGCAACGGACATCGCGTCATCGGCCATGCCGGCGACCTGATGTCGTTCCATGCCGATCTCCATCTGCTGCCCAACGACCATGTCGGGCTGTACATCGCGACCAACAGCCTGGGCACAAACATCGCGAGCAGCGCGCTGCGCGAAGCGGTGTTCCGCGGCTTCATGGACCGCTATTTCCCGGCCGCTCCCGCTGCCGCCGTCCGCGACTGGCCGACGGCCCGCGCCGACGGCGCCAAGCTGGTCGGCACTTATGAGAACAGCCGCCAGGCGCTCGATACCTTCGCGAGCCTGGGCGGGCTGCTCGGCCAGGGGACCATGCGGCAGCTCGACGACGGCCGGCTGACCTTCTCGCATTTCCTCGAACCCGGCGGCCAGCCGAGCGTCTGGCGCGAGATCGGACCGATGGTCTGGCGCAACGAGGACGGTACCGCATTGATGTCGGCGACGATGCGCGACGGCAAGGTCGATCGCATCGTCTCCACCCAGGAGCCTCCGGTGCTCGTCTGGATGCCGGCGCCCGCGTCGCGCTCGTCGGTCTGGGCGGTGCCGCTGCTCGGGCTCACCTTCCTGATCCTGATCGGCGCGACCGTCGCCTGGGCGGTGCGCCCCATCGTTCGCCGCGCGCTCGGTGTCCCGGCTGTCGGCGACCGGAAGGCACGGCGGCTCTATCATCTCGGATCGGCCGGCGCATTGCTCCAGCTCGTCTTCCTGGCGTCCTGGATCGCGGTCATCGCTGCGGCGTCGAGCGATCCGGCGATCCTGTCGGTCTCGCTCGATCCGTGGCTGCGGCTCATCCAGTTCACCGGGTTGATCGGCCTCGCGCTTGGCATCTGCACGATCGTGAGCGTGGTGGCCGTGTGGCGCGTGCGGCCGCGGCGCTGGTGGTCACGCATCGGGCTGTCGGCGGTCTTCGCCGCATGGCTGGCGACCTTGTGGCTGACGATCCAATGCCACCTGATCTCCGCCACGCTCCATTATTGAGGACAAAGGCAATGGAGCGATCTGGAAAGCTCGCGTGGAGCGTCCGCCAGGAATCCTGGCAACTGCGCGAGCCGTTCCACATCAAGAACTATGTCTTCACGCATGGCGACGTCGTCACCGTCACGCTCGAGGATGGCGATGCCACCGGCCAGGGTGAGGCCGCGGGTGTCTATTATCGCGACGAGACGCCGGCGGGCATGGCGGCGGAGATCGAGCGGACGCTGACGGCGAATCCCGCGCTCGACCGGGATTCGCTTCAACAGCTCCTGCCTCCCGGCGGCGCGCGCTACGCGCTTGACAGCGCGCTCTGGGCGCTGGAAGCGAAGCGGCGGAAGATTCCGGTTTGGCGGTTGGCCGGCGTCGGCGAGCCCAAACCGGTCAGGACCACCTTCACCTTGGGCGTCGACAGTGTCGAGCGCACCGCTGCCGCCGCGACGGCGTCCGTTCGGGCACGCGCGCTCAAACTCAAGCTCGCCGGCGATGGCGACGATGCCGCCCGCATCCACGCGGTCCGCGCCGCGCGCCCCGATGTCTGGATCGGCGTCGATGCCAACCAGGCGCTCGATCGAGCGGCATTGCTCGATCTGATCCCGGCGTGCGTCGATTGCGGTGTCGGCCTGATCGAGCAGCCGCTGCCGGTCGGGCACGAGGAAGACCTTCGCGGCCTGTCGCTGCCGATACCGCTTGCCGCCGACGAGAGCTTCCAGTCGCTGGCCGATCTCGACCGCATCGCCGGCCTGTTCCAGGTCGTGAACATCAAGCTCGACAAATGCGGCGGCCTCACCGAGGCGCTCAAGATTGCCACCGAAGCCGAACGGCTCGGTATTGGTGTGATGGCAGGGACGATGATCACCACGTCGCTCGGGCTGGCACCGGCGTTCGTGCTGGCGCAGCGCTGCGATATCGCCGATCTCGACGGGCCGACCTTCCTGGCCGAGGATCGCTCGCCGCCAGCGCATTATGCCGATGGCGATGTCGTCGTGCCGATGGCGCTGTGGGGCGGCGGCTGATGGCGGCGACCGCGGCGATGCGGCGGCCGGACTGGTTCGGACAGCCCCCCGGCCTGACGATCCTGTTCCTCACCCAGATGTGGGAGGAATTCTCCTATTACGGCATGCGCACGCTGCTGGTCTTCTATCTGACGATCGGCCTCCATTTCTCCGCCGCGCAAGCGTCGCTGGTCTATGGTTTCTACACCGCGTCGGCCTATTTCACCCCATTGTTCGGGGGTGTGATCGCTGATCGCGTGCTCGGTCATCGGCGCGCGGTGATGCTCGGCGGCGCGATCATGGCGCTCGGCCATTTCCTGATGGCGTTTCCCGCCTTGCTCTACGTCGCGCTCGGCACGATCGCGCTCGGCAACGGCCTGTTCGTCCCCGCCCTGCCCGGCCAGATCGGCGATCTCTATGCCCGGGACGATCCGCGCCGCGACGCCGGCTATACGGTCTATTATGCCGGGTTGAACCTCGGCGCGGTGCTGGCGCCGTTCGTCTGCGGCTTTCTCGGCGAGACGTTCGGCTGGCATTATGGCTTCGGCGCCGCGGGCATCGGCATGCTGGCCGGATTGATGATCTACACCGCCGGCCGGCACCATCTCGAAAGGCCGGTGCCAGCGCCCCGCCAGACAGCGCCCGCAGCCGCCAGGACGCCACGGCAGGTCGCCTTGTTGATCGCGATCCTGGCCGCGGTCATCCTGTTCCGCGGCGCCTATGAACAAGCCGGCAATTCGATCGCCTTGTGGACGGGGACCGCGGTCGACCGCCACGTCGCCGGCGGGGGCGAGATTCCGGCGACATGGTTCCAGTCGCTCGATCCGCTGTTCGTCTTTCTCCTGACCCCGCTGTTCGTGCACCAGGCGCGCCGCGCCGCCCGTGTGCCCAACGCGGCGCGCGCCATGGCCAAGGGCGCGCTGCTGACGGCCGCGGCCTTCTTCATGCTGAGCCTGGTCGCCTGGGCGGGCGCGCGGTTCGGCGTCGCGATCCATTGGCTGTGGCTGGTTGCGTTCTTCGCGGTCTACACCTGCGGCGAGTTGCTCGTGCTGCCCACCGGCCTCGCGCTGTTCGGTCGCCTCGCCCCGGCGGGAAGGACCGCAAGCAGCATGGGCTTCTGGTTCTCGGGCATCTTCGCCGGCAATCTATTGGCGGGGTTCCTGGGAACGATCGCACCGCAGATCGGCGCGGCGCGGTTCTTCGTACTCGTCGCGATCGTCGCGGGATTGGCCGGGCTCGCCTTCGCGTTGCTGATCCGGCCTACCGCCGCGCTCGCCGCGGGCCAGGTCGAGTAGCTCAGTTCGCCTTCGCCGGAAGCGACCGGCGTTCGGAGGCGCCCCCCTTGTGCTGGTCGCGATAGCCGATCCGCGCCTGGTCGATCAAATAGGCGCGGATCGCCCGCGACGCGCGCGCATCGAGCAGATCGTCGAACCGCTCCATTCCGCCATCGGCCAGCGCGCCGCGCAGGACGATCTCATCGAACTGCGCCTGGCTTGGGGGCAGGTTGCGCCGCAGATCGGGGACCAGCCCCCGCGCAACGTCGGCATGGCAACGCGAGCAATTCTGCGCAAACAGCCGCCCGCCCCAGGCGATGTTGCCGGGCGTGCCGTCCTGCACGGGTGGGGCGGGGATCGGCGAATCGGTGGCGAGCGGCGGCTTGGGCACCGCCGGACCGTCGAGCCGGAACGCGAGAATCCGCCCTTGATTGCCGTAGCGATAAGCGGCGGAACTGGGCGGGAATGCCCAGCCGGCCGCGCCGCCATAACCTGCCATGACCGCGACATATTGAACCCCTCCGATGCTATAGGTCATCGGCGCGGCCATGATGCTCGAGCCGGTATCGATCGATTTGAGCACCTGCCCGGTCCGCGCGTCGCGGACGATGAGCTGTCCGCCCGACGTACCCTGGAAAACGAGGCCGCTCCCAGTGCTGAGAACACCGCCCTGCCAGAAATCCGCCGCCTGCGCGTCCCATACTATCCGCCCGGCGACCGGATCCCATGCGCGAAGAACGCCGCGCCGAGCGGGCGGACGGCGCCCGCGCAGTACTGCCGCCAAGGGTGGAAGCTTCAGTTCGGGAATGCCCGCCGCGGGGTAGTCGTCGACGAACACGCCGTTGACGTTCCAGCGCGCCGCGGGATCGCGCGAGGCCGGATCGTAATCCTTGGCATAGACCATCGCCGCTTCGATCGCTGGGATGAAGACCAGACCGGTGGCGGGATCGAACGACATCGGCTGCCAATTGTGCGCCCCGCTCGCCGCGGGATAGACCAGTGCCGGCTGCCGGTCGTAATCCGCCTCGCCGGTCAGCACCGGTCGCCCCGACGCCGGATCCACGCCCTTGGCCCAATTGACCGGCACGAACGGCCGCGCCGAGATGAGCGCGCCGGTGCGCCGGTCGATGACATAGAAAAAACCGTTCTTGGCCGCCTGCATCAGCACCTGGCGCGGGCGACCGCCGATCGTCAGGTCCGCCAGCACCATCTTCTGCGTCGCGGTGTAATCCCACTGCTCGCCGGGCACCGTCTGATAATACCAGGCGAGCTTGCCGGTATGCGCGTGGATGGCGAGGATCGACGCCAGGAAAAGATTGTCGCCCCCGCCCGGGCTGCGGTCACGCCAGGCGTAAGGCGCCGCGTTGCCGGTGCCGACATAGAGCAGGTCGAGTTCAGGATCGTACGCCATGCCGTCCCACGGCGTGCCGCCGCCGCCGGCCGACCACAGGCTGTTGGACGACCAGGTGCGCGCGGCCTGCGCCATCTCGGGATGTTCGGGAGGCATGCGGGGATCGCCGGGAACGGTGAAGAACCGCCACCGCAGCGCGCCGGTCGCGAGATCGTAGGCCGAGACATAGCCGCGCGCATTGGCGAAGTCGGCTCCCCCCTGCCCGATCACCACCATGTCGCCCGCGATCTGGGGGGCACCGGTGATCGTGTAGGGCCTTTTGCGGTCGATGAAGCTGTCAGCTTTCCACACCGGCCTTCCGGTCGCAGCGTCGAGTGCGTAGAGCCAGCCGTCGAGCGCGCCGATGTAGACACGCCCGCGCCACACCGCGACGCCGCGGTTGACCACGTCGCAACAGGCGTAGCGCGCGTATCGCGGATCGACCTTGGGCTCGAAGCTCCACAACAAGCGGCCCGAGGCGGCATCGAGCGCATAGACGTTGCCGTAATTGCCCGACGTATACATGACGCCATCGATCACCAGCGGCGTCGCTTCGAGCCCGCGCGCGGTATCCAGCGTATAGGCCCAGGCGAACCCGAGGCGGCCCACCGTGCGGTGGTCGATCTGGTGCAGCGGCGAATGATAGGATCCGCGCCAATCGCGGCCATTGGCCATCCACTCGCCGGGCTCCCCATCGGCCGCGAGCAAGCGGTCGCGATCGACACGAGCGGGCGTCGACGCCTCCTGTTGGTCGCAAGCCGCACAGGCAAGCAACGCGGCAGCGCTCACGAGCACGGCCAGCGATCTCCGAACACCGCGCGCCGCGCGCCCCGCTCCGATTGTCGCCATCGGTCCCCTCGCGCCTCACCTCATCCTATTGGTTGGACGAACGAGAGCCGCGCTTCCTCAGCGACCGGCGCGCTTCCGGCAACCCGATCGCGGACGACGGGACGGTGCGGTAACCAATCACATGATCGGGTACCGAACATCGATACGTGCCATCGATCAGAAAACCGTCTTCCGAAAACGCGCAGAACAGCGCGGCTTCCCACGCGCTGTCAGCTTCGCAGTTGATACGGCACCCGTTATTGGGCCGACCGACCCCTGGAGCGCCGGGACCTACATCGCTGTCTTTTAGTAATTTAATCAAAATAGCGCGCCAATCCGCCTGCCGCATCGACGCGCCAAAAAACATCATGACGGGTTGGATTGCGAAGGCCGGTGTCGGCTATTCCGTACTGCGCCGCTAAGAGGCAGACTAGGTGGCGGTGCTGTCAGTCGGGTGCGAACCGCTCTCTGGACGATGCCATTCAGTCCGCGATAGGACAATGCCGAGCGGCGACTTGGCGCGGCGCCAGCGGTCACGTTCGAAGGCGACGCTAATGTTGCGCCGCATCCCGATCCCGCAAGCTACCGAGCGAGGTTCACAGGTGAATATCTCCACCGGACCCAGTGGCATCGGCACAATCTGCCGCGGGAAGCGTCCGTCATCACAGGTCGGTCACATAGGTCACGCCGAGCGTCAGGTTGGGCACCTGCACCAGCGGCTGGGTATTGAGTTCGAGCGCCGAGAAAGCGGTCAGCGAGAAGCCGAACTGCCCGCCGTCGCGGGTGACGTCGTTGGACTTGAACCAATGCTTGATCGCCTCCGCGACGGTGGCGAGATCGAACGTCTGGCCCGACGCTGCGCGTGGCGCCGCGCCCTTGACCTGCTTGTCGATCACGTAATCGGCGGCGGGCACGAGCAGGATCGGGATCGTCACCAGCGGCAGCGTGGCGACGGCGCCCGGCTGATAGCTGTAGACCGCCTCGAACTTGACCATCTGGCGATCGACCGCGCAGTCGTAGAAGAACGCGTCGAACAGCGCCTGGAGGTGGCCGACCATGGTCCGCTTCTGCGGCGCGTCGGTCGGCACCTGCTCGACCGCGATCGGCACATCGGTGACCAGGCGCGGCGCGAGCTTGTCGCGGAACGATATCCAGGGCGTCGTATAGACGAACACGCTGCGCGTCGGATTGCCGTCGACGAGCAGGTCGTTGCGGGTGATCTGCAGCCTGCTCCAGGCATTCTGATACTGGATCGCATCGAGCGCCGCGAAGCGCGCGCGCCGTCCCGGCAGCGCCTGGGCCTCGCTGTAGAGCAGTGGCTTCCCGTCGTTGTCGAGATAGGTGTAGCGCAGCACGGTCTCGCCGCCGGCGCTGATGTCGGTCGGGGGTTGCGGCGTATAGCCGTCGAACACCAGGATCGGGCTCGCGACTCCCGGTGGCAGGGCATCGCTGTAGCTGATCGTCACTTCCAGCGGCGCGGGATCGGCCTCGCCTGGCGTCTCGTCGATCGTGAAATCGAACGTCACTTGCGAATTGTCCGCGGTCAGCGCCGCGCCGTCCTGGCTGTGCGACGCGACCCAGGCGGCCCAGATCGACCCGATGTTGTCGAGCAGCGTCGCGAACGCCGACAGCGCGAGTGCCGAATCCTTGAAATCCTGCGACTGCGGATCGGTGTCGACGCGGATATTCCTCAACGCCGCGTCGAACGTCTGCTGGATCTGCGGGTAGACCGTGGTGAAACGGGCGAGCGCCACGAACAGGTCGACCGTCTCCGCCAGCGCCTTGAGATTGGCGCCCCTGGGGATGTTGAGCCGGACCGAGGCATGGACGCGGTCCTGCGCGGCGCGCTGCTTGTCGTAGCTGAAATCATAGTTCCAGCCCTTGGCCTCGCGCAGCCGCTCGGTCGCGCCCTCGGCATCGACGTTGACGCGGCCGGCTTCCTGCGCCTGCATGCTCGGCGGCTGCGGATAAGCGCGCAGCACCACCGGCACGTCGACCGCGACGGGATCGCCGTCATTGTCGCCGAACGGCGGCGTCGCCGTCACGAAGCTCAGCCAGGACGAGGCCTTGTAGCCCTCGATACCGTGCACCGCCGCGATCTGGTGCTCGATCTCGCTCGGGTTGTAGGCGATGTCGAGGCTGAAATTGCGCTGGTCCGCGGTGCTCTTCGCGCGGAACGGATAGCTCAAATACGACGTGCCCTGCCCCAGCGCGAACTTGAACGCCGAGGTCGAATAACTGTCGTTGATCGACGGCGGCGCACCGTCGAGCGCCCGGCTCTGTACCGGACGCGTCGCCAGCGGCTGGCCATAGAGCCGCGGCGAGTCCGGACCCGCCGCGTCGCTGCCCCTCACCGCGACCTTCTGCTGGATGATCGTATCGATCGAATAGGCGTTGCCGAGCTCGATCAGCAATTGCTGGCGCATCTTCTCGCGCGCGTCGGCAAAGGCGTCGGGGTTGCTCTGCGGCGACATGGTCGGCGCCGACAGGATGTTGGTGACGCCGCTGGCGATCGCGCTGGCGAGGTCGTATTTGGCCTTGAGGATGGCTTCCTGATAGCCCGTGCCGCCACGCCAATCGACGAGGAAGCTGGGCGTCGCGTAAAGCGGCTGCAGCAGGCGGTCGATCGCGGCGAGCAGGCTCCGGCCCCATTGGTCGAGATCCACGCCGCTGAAGGTCAGCGGGTTGCTCGGCGTCGCGCTCAGCCCGCCGGCGCGTGTGTAGCTGTAGCAGCCGATCGGATCGGGCCGCGAGATGAGCTCGGTCGACAGCGGCGCGGGCGCGTAGAACACCGGCACCCCGTCGAGCTTGTAGTCGAACCCGGTCCCGGCGCCGCCCGCGCCCTTGGCCATGCGCACCGCCCAGAGCTGGGCGTCGGCGGGGTTGGGCTGGCCCCTTTGCCCGCCATCCACGCCGGTAGTCAGGCGCAACTGGCTGGTCGCGCCGTCGAAGGCGCTCTCGAACGCCCTGGTGAAGGCGTCGAGCGTGTAGCCGGCATCCTCGGCATCGCTGCCGCCATTGGCCGCCGCCTTGGTCAGGCGTGGCGGCACGTTGGTGGTCGCCGCGGCGGCATCGGGATAGTCGCGGAATTCGGCGGCGACCTGCGACGGCGTGCGCCGCACGACCAGCGCCACCGCAAGCCGGGCGATGTCGCCGGTGAAGCTCGCCGCAGTCGACAGCGACAGCGCTATCGCCGTCGGCGCGACCGGCGTGTTTCCGGCGAGCACGGCGTCGGTATAAGCCCAGGCGGCCTGCACATAGGCCTTGAACACGGCGAGGTCGTTGCCCGCCAGGACCGTGTCCTTGCCGCCCTTGACGCCGTCGGTCACCGCCAGCTGGACCGACGCGATATTGTCGGGCGCGGGGCCAGTCTGGTTGAGCTGGTAGAAGATGTCGGCGAATACCTGGCGATCGGCCATCGCGTTCTTCTGCCACGCGGGTAGGTCGTCGCTGGCGACCGGATCGGCGAGCGGTTGGTTGACGATCGTGCCCTTGTCGTAGCGCGACGCGTTGAAGCGCACGCCGATCTCGAGCACCGGCCCGGCGCCGCCCGGATTGTCGTAGAGATAGTCGAATTCGGTGCTCGGCCAGGCACTCAGCCCGACCACCGAGTCGACATATTGGACGCGCAGCGGCGTGGCGTTGAGCGGATAGCCCGCGGTCGGATGGTCGAACGGATTGGGGATGAGGTTGCCGTAGAGATCGCGCCAGTCGAGCTCGAGCTGGAGGAAGCCACCGATCCCGGCATAGGGATTGAGCATCGGATCGGGGGTTCCCCCCGTCACCGGCGCGCGCGAGCGGGCGAGCCGCGACGACGGCACGATCAGCTTGAAGGTCCAGTCGCTCTGGTTGGCGTTGAGCGCGACCAGGCTCTGCCGCCGCAGCGCCTTCAGCTGATCCTCGTCCTGATCGTCGGCGGGTCCGGCGGGCAGGCCGAGCGCATCCTCGGGCGGCGCGAAATTGGCATTGGCGAGCGGCATGTAGCCGAGCAGGCCGTAATCCTGTTCGAGGAACACCGACGGATCCTCGCTATTGTCGCCCGGATAGGGGCGCGTGAGGATCAGACCGCTGTTGCCGGCCGGCACCTCGGCCTGCTTTTCGAGGATGACCTGGTCGAACGTCGCGGTGGCACCGTCGGCGAACAGGTCGGCGCGGTCCTTGTTGGCGAAGCCGATCGCCGCGATGTTGCTCGAATATTGCGTGGCCAGGCTGGCGAGCGTCGCACTGGTGCCGCTGGGCAAGGCGATCGTCGTGTCGGGAATGGCGAGCCCGGTGCCGGTGGCGAGATTCGCCCAGTCGATGCCGGGGATCGGGTTGATCCGCTTGATCTCGGTCGCGCTGACGCCGAAATTCGCGGCGATCTGGTCGAGCGTCTGCCCCTGCTGCACCTGGGTGACGATGTCGGTGATATGGACATCGCCCTGACGCAGGATCGCGCCGGATGCCGCGATGGCGAGGTCGGTGACGTAGATGCCGTAGAGGTCGGCGATCGTCTGCAGGCTGGCGCCGTTGAGCGAGCGGTTCGATATCGGCCGGCGCAAGGATTGCGCGAAGACCGAGGTCGAGGCGGGTTCGATCGTATCGCCGGTGACCACCGCGTTCATCGCCGGGCTGACCGCGCCGCCGGTTTCGGCATAGAGGATCAGGATCGCGATCGTCGCGTTGCCGTCCTGGTCGAAGATCGCGTCGGGGAAGCCGGTGCCGTCGGTGCGCTGGTACGACAGGGTGAAGCCGCCCGACCGGGTGATGCTCGCCTGCCAGACCGCGCTCAGGAAATCATAGGGATTGTTGAGGATGCCGGTCGTCGGCGCGGCCGCGGCGTCCTCCGCGCGAAGCAGCGTCCCCTGCACTGACGGCGGGTTGGTCTCGGTCGAGAGGTTGGTGCGGATCAGGAACGACTTGTAATGATCCTCGCCGTCATATTGCAGGCCCGAACTGCGATCGCCCGCCTGGTTCGGCTGGTAGAGGATGAAGATGTCCTGGATCGCCTTGGTGTCGGTCGCGGAGATCGTACCGAGCAGGCTTTCGAGCAGCGCCTCGCCCGCCTGGTTGGTGCCGATCATTTCGTAGGTCGGGACGCTCGCCGCGTCGTTGGCGGTGGTCGCGGTGCGCTTGATCGTCGCGTCGAACAATGTGGCGAAGCCGTAATGGTCGACATCGGCGATCTGCGGCGGCCGGTTGGGGATCGACTGGATCGAGAGCCTGGGCGCGAACAGATAGGGCAAGACGGCATGGGGTGCCGCGCCCGCCGCGATCGCCGCGGCCTGATGTCCGGCCACGATCGCCTGCATCGCGTCGGCGAAGGTCCAGATGGCGAGCGTCGGGACGCCCGGATCGGCGCTCCGCGTGCCGTTCGGCAAGGCGATCGCGCTCGCCGCCTGGAGATCGATTCGCGCCGAGAAGCCGAACGTCTTCTCGCGCCGCTTGGCCGCCAGCGCCTCGGTGACCGAGATGACCGGCGCCTTGAGCCCCGGCGACTTGGCCTTGGCCAGTACCTGCTCGAGGAAATCGGCGCCTTCCTTGGGCAGCGAGAAAGGCAGCCCCGACGCGCCGAGGTTGAGCCAGGCCGCGCCGCCGGGATTGGTGAGCGTCATCACCAGCGGCTGCTGGTCGTCATAGCCGGCCAGGCTCGGCACGGTGACGCGCTGGCCCATCAACCGGTAGAGCCCCGCCTCGTCCTCACTGGCCGCGACCGGCGCCGCATCGGGATAGCTGACGCCGTCGGTCCACAGCCGCAGGCCATGGAGCAGATAGCGCGTCGCCATGCCCGACAGATGCTGGACGCTCTCATGCGCCGCCATGTCGTCGAGCATCGCGCCAGCGGGAAGGCAATTGAGCTCGGGCAGGATCAGGAAGGCATCGACATCGGTCGCGAACAGGGCGTCGACGTCGCGCGCGTCGAACGCGATCGAGCCCGGCGATACGCCATAGGTCGTCGCCAGCCCGGCGAGCGTCTCGCCGCCGGTCGTCGCATAGGGCACCGCCGGCAACAGCAGCAGCGCGAGCGGCGCCAGGGCGTCGGCATCGTCCTTGATCGCCGCGCCGACCGCACCGACGGCGAGGCCGCTTGCCGCCGCCAGCGTGTCGAAGGTCGTGTTGCCGTCGGTCGGATAGTCCTTGCCGCCGATCTTGAGCACGCGTGCGGGCGCGATCACTTCGCGCGCCGCCGCATTGGCGACCGCGATGTCGTCCGGCGAGACCTTGTAGAGGTTGGCGATCGCCTGGAGGCTCTGCGGCTGCTTGAGCTGAATGCTGACGCCGCGGATCGCGAAATTCTTGCTCGCCGCCATCGGGTGATCGCGATTGGCCTCCGCCACGTCGGCATAGGTCAGGTCGTTGTCCGCCGCACTGCCGCCGATCGCGGGTACCAGACCGTTGATATAATCGACGATCGCACTGAGCCTGGTCGAGGAGGCACCGCCGCCGCCGGTCAGCGGATAGGCATAGGCGCCGAGCATATCGATCGCTTCCTGGACGAGGTAACGCGACAGCATCACGAAATAGTCGACGAAGATGAATTGCGCGAGCGACTGGTCGGCGATCGCCTGGGCCTTGAGCAATTGCGGCGCGGTCGCAGCCCCCTGCTCGCGCTCGAGTTCGTCGAGGAACTTGGCGACGAGCTTGTCGACCGATGCCGACAGCCGTTCGAGATAGGCGCCGTCGACCATGCCGTATTTGGTGAAATCGAGGTCGGCGAGCGTCTGGTCCTTGTAGGTCGCGCCAAGGTGCAGGTCGGGCACCATCGGGAACACCGTCATCGGCGTGCCGCTGTCGTCCGTATTCTGGCTCTCGGGCGGCAATTGATAGTCGAGCACGAACAGCGCCGCGATGAACGCCTTGACCTGGTCGTAGGTGAAGGACTGCCGGGTCGAATTGTCGCTGAGATAGTCGAGCGCCGCCATCAATTGAGGGCGCGAATAGACGATCTTGGCTTCGTCCGCCGGAGTGGGCTTGGCGCCGGCACCGCGGAACGCGCTGCCGACCCAGAGGAACAGGTCGCGGGTCAGCAGGTCGAACGCGGTGCCGGTGCCGCCGGTCGGGCTGGCGAGATAGGTGGTCGCGACGAACGCCGCGACTTCGCTGCCGGCGACGTCGGGCGTGTCGCTGAACACCGTCGGCTGGACGAGGAAATAGGCCGGGATCCCGGTGGTGCCGCCGGCCGGCGTCGCGAGCGGCGCGAAGTCGGGCGCGCTGTCGATCAAGGCCGCCGCCTGCAGCCTGCCCAGGCGCGGACGCACCGGCCGCGCCTCGAACAGCTTGGTGCCGGGATCGTACCACGGCGCCTGCGACCGCCGGTCGCTGCCGATCACGAAGGTTTCGCGGATCGTCGCCGAGAAGGAGAAGCTGATCGTGATCTTGAAGAAGCCGAGATTGATGCGGATGCTGGCGCGGACGGTGACGCCGGCCTCGAGATAGATGATCACCGCGGCGTAGGATTCGAACGTCACCTGGACATAGGCGCGGACTTCCAGCGCGACCTCGGCCTTGACGATCGCGAAGTCGACCGAGCCGCTGATCTTGCCCAGGATGCCGATCGTGCCGCGGATCCAGTAATAATATTGCTGGTCGTCCGCCGCCGCGAGCGAGCGGGCGTCCGCGACGACGGGAAGCTGTCCGGCCTTCCCCGCGTCGGTCAGTTGCGCGGTCGGATAGGGATTCCAGGCGGCGAGCACGCCCTCGACGATGCCGAAGATGGTGACGCTGATCTCGGCCTTGAGGATGCCCATCGACAGCGACTTGCCGAGCCCGACCTGCATGCCGAAGCCGAATTCGATGACCGGCGTGAAATTGCCCTTGGTCGTCTTGGGCACGCGCGTCGCGGTCGCCGCGCTCAGCTTGGCGAAATAGAAGCCGCCCGACCCGGTGAACGGGAAGATCTGCAAGGTGAACGAGCGCGTGAAATCGAGATTGTAGGGGAAGCCGAAATCGATCTTGAAGTCGCCGTTGGTGTAGATCTCGACACCCACCACCGGCAGGATGACCGTCACCGTGCCGAATTGCAGGTAGCGCATCACGTCGGGCAGTTTCAGCATCAATTTGTAGACGCCGATCGTGTCGGTGACCTTCTTGTACAAGATCTCGAACTGCAGGCCCTTGAACGGCCCGACCTTGTCGCCGGCGAGATTGATGCGCAGGCCGTACAGGACCGGATCGTTGAAGATCAGCTTGATCTCGACGCAATTGCTCAGCGCCAGGAAATGCGCGCCGATCAGGATGTTGCTGTCCGCCGCATAGATCGGGTTGCCCGACGACGGATTGGTGCCGACCGGCACCTTCTTGCTGTCGGGCGCCGGCTCGGCGAATTTCCGGAGCGCGTCGACCGCGTCGCCGACCGTCTGGATCTTGTCGAGGCCGGGAATGGTGACGCGCTGGCCGATCGCGAGCAGCCTGAGCTCGAACGCGGAATCGCCGCCGCCCGGCACTTGCTGCGGGTTCTGCGTGACGGCGTTGTACGGCGGGATCGGATCGCCCCAGACGAACTTGCCGACGAACTGGACCTGGACCTCCTGGCCGGGAGTCTTGATGATGTCGATGCTCTGCAGCGTCATGAAATAGAGCTGGAGATTGATCGGCCAGGAAACGGTGACCTTGTCGGTGTCGAGCTCGAACGTGACCTTGAGGCCGACCAGCGATATCTGGTCGAGCAGGTTCCAGGGTGGCGGCAAGGTGCGGATCGCCGACGGCGCGATCAACTGGACCATCGAAGTGACCAGCCGGCCGACCGACCAGCCCGGCCCGACGGTGAAGACGATCTTTTCCGCCAGGCCGGTCTTCTCGTAGCTGGCGATCAGGTCGTTCCAGCTGAGCGCGATCGAGGTCTTGGCCTGGCCGGTGGCGGGGACGTTCTCGATCGCATAGCGCACGCCGAACAAGGTGCCGACACCGAACAGCTGGAATTGAATCTGGGCATCGACCGATCCGGTATAGGGCTGGATCACTTGCGATCCGTCATATTGCAGCTTCGTCGTGGCGTCGGCGTCGAAGCTGCTCGGACCGATCTGGAAATGCCAACGGAAGTCCGACGACGCCTTGTAGAGGTTCTTGCCCTTGGTCCCGGTCTGCACCTCGGCCTCGAGCAGCAGGTTCGATGCGACGATGTCGGCCTGGAACCAGTCGGACGGCAGCGTGACCTGATCGAACACTTCGTTGATCAGCATCTGGAGCGAGAATTCGTCGTCGGGCTGGGTCCCGATCGAGGCGGTCCACAGGCCGTCGTCATAACTCAGATAGCCATCGAGAAAGACCGGGCCGAGGATCAGCGTCCCCTCGATCGTGGCGACATAGGTGGTGGTCGACGCCGCCTGGGTCGACCTGGCGCTGCGCACCAGCGCCCGGGTCGGATTGGGCCGCGACAATGTCGCCGGGGGTGGCGGCGGCGGCGGAGACGGAAAGGACGACAGGCTGAAGGTGACGTCTTCCAGCCCGAACTTGGTGTCGCCGAACAGGTTGAGCGTGATCGTCGTGCCGCCCCACAGGCTGTAGCTGTTGCCCTTGGTGTTCACCGCCACGCCGAAATCGGAGAATTCGATCTTGAACTGCGGCGGGATCTCGACCGCGCCGCCGGTGATCCCGGACACGATGTCGGACAAATTGACCACGCCCGTGAACACGCCGGTCACGTCGAGGTCCGAGGTGATCGAGACGGCGAAGTCGCCCTTGAACACTTGCGGGAAGAATTGGAACGTCGTCTGGAACGTCGCGGTGACCGTCGGGTCCTTGAGCGGCGACAGGATGGTCCACCAGGTGTCGAAGCCGGTGATCGTGAACATCCCGCCGAGGAACGACCAGTTGGTGTTCGGGTCCGATCCGACTTGCGCCGAAACCGCCGTGACCGTGCCGGTGGCGGCGTTGATGTCGGCGCTGAACATCTTCGCGCCGAAGCTGTTGAGGAATTGCAGCAAGGTCGGCGGCACCACGTCGTACCAGGTGCGCCCGCCCATCAGGTCGAACAATTGCCGCGGCGTCAGGATCAGGCCGCCGTCGGTCCCGAACACCGCGAAGCCGTAGGTCGAGCCCGAAAGCGGCAGGTTCGCCTCGAACGTGACGGGATTGCCGCCCTCGATCTTGAGCTCGGCGCCCGCGGTAAGGATCGGCGTCGGCCCGAAGGACGGACCGTAATCCTTGCTCTTGAAGGCGAAATAGGGCCGGTCCATCGACAGGAACGAATAGGAATAGGCGCTGACGCCGAGATCGGCCTCGAGGTCGAGTGCCGGCACCACGATCTTCTTGCCGTCGCTCGTTGTCGTGCCGATGATCGCGGGGTCGATCGACCCGACGAAGCCCCGCTTCAGGCTCGGATTGACCTGAGTAAACAGCTTGGGAAGCCCGGCGAGGATCTGCGTCAGGGTGATGTCGGCCGACAGGTTGAGCCCCAGGATCAACGGGATGGACTTGCCGTTGACCGGGAATGCCGCGGTCGGCTTGGTCGCAAACGCGAAGAAGGGGCTGGTGGTCGGCAGCGCCTTGTAGGTGGCGCCCTGCATATAGTCGAAGCTCTCGCCGAAGGTCCAGGACGCCCCGAGCGTGACGACGATGTAGAACACGGCGAGATTGCCGTCGGTCGTGAAGGTCGCGGTGATCGCCTTCTTCGCAGCGACCGGCGTGTCGATCGTGCCGCTGAGCGTGAACTGGTTGTCGGCGATCGCCGAGATGTTGGCCGGGCTGTCGATGGTCAGCGCCGGGGTCTTCAGCATGAAGGAGTCGGTGATCAGCTTGTCTAGCCCGGGCTGCGTCGCCAGGCCTGATTGCGCGATATTCGCCGCATCGACCACGATCTTTCCCGACGCCGCCTGGGCGACGAAGAGATCGTGCAGTGCCTGGAGGCTCATGCCAAATCCTCCTTACCGGCCCGGGTCCGTATCCATGTCCGCGTCCGATCGGGACGTTGGGCGGCGACCGGTTCCATTAGATCTGTACGACGATCGGCAGGTGGTCGCTGGTGCTGTGCATCCGCCCGAAATTGTCCCATTCCTGAAGGTCCGCATTGGGATCGATCATGCCGCCGCCGATGTTCGCGACGATCGCCGCCATCGTCATGTTCATGTTCGCGGCATAGGTGACCGTCCCCCGATAGGGCGCCGGCACGGGCGGGCCGGCCGCCGCCGCATAGGGCGTTCCAGTCGCGCGGTTGATGATCGTCGCATTGGCGTTCGCCGGAACGCCGCCGATGTTCGTGCGGTAGAAGATGTTGTCGAGGCTCTCGTTGAGATAGCGATATCCCGGCGGGAAGCCGGCCTGACCGCCGGCGCCGGTTTCCACGATGCAATTGCCGAGCGCATTCGGTGAATGCGTCCGATAATAGCTGTTATATTGCGCGTTGAGCCCGACCGGCGGCCGGACCGCCGCGGCATAAGGCGGGTTCGCGTTGCCCGCCGGCTCGTTGCCGACCAGATAGGCGTAGGAACCGCCGGCCGCCCATGTCGCCGCGGCGGTACCGTCGACATTGAAATCGCCCATCACGACATCGATCTGCCGTGCCGCGGTGTACGCGCCCATCAGTGTATCGATGTTGCGGATCGCCCGCGTCCCGCCGTCGGCCCATTGCGGCGACGTGTGGATCGACAGCAATCGCAGCAATGTCGGCGGACCGGCGACGCTGCTGAAAGAGGTCAGCCAGGGCGGACGGCTGTTGCGGTTCGGAAACTGAACCGTGGTGGGGACATTGGCGTAACGCTGCCGCTTGAGGCTGGTGTAATGCCATTGCCCCTGCAGGCGATTTTCCTGCGTGATGGTCTGACCGAAACGCCGCCCGACCGGTATTATCCTGGCCGGCAGGGGCAAAGCGGCGGCGAAGGGCGGCGCATAGGTCGCGTTGCGCGATTGCGGGCCGATGAAATACCAGTCGGTCGAATTGTAGAAAACCGCGATTCCCTCGGCGACGTTGCGCTTGCCGAGCGATAAAGGCGGAACGAGGTTCCAGGCTCGCGCGCCCCCCATGTTGAGGACGGGATCGCCGTTGATCGCGTTCAACAGATTCATCACCCCGGTGGCGGCGGTGCCTCCCACCGGATAGCCCGGCCCGACTGCCGCGCCGCGTTCGACCTCGACGACGACGATGAAATCCGGGACGAAGGCGGCGCCGAGCAGGACGCCGCTGCCCATGGTATTGAGCATCCAGGCGAGCCGCTCGGGACCCTGCCCCGGCCCGGCATAGCCAAAAGCGGCGCCGGGCGGTGGTGCGGCATTCGCGATCTTGTTGTTGGTGAAGTCGCGCAGGTTCCAATAGAGGATGCGGACCATCAATTCTCTCCCCGAAGGATCGCGGTGGCAGGCTCCGGCCGGACGGCGCTCATGGCTCCGCGTCCGGTGCGACGGCGGGGTCGACCCGATCGGCACGTGAAATCGGCACCAGCAGCGCCGGCGCCACGTCGGTAAAGCGCGGCGCGGACAGTTTCGGCGGCGTCGGCGGTTTCGGCTTGCCCGGCGGCTTCGGCGACGAGGGAGGCGACGGCGGCGGCGGGGGTGGACTTGGCGGCGCGGGCGGCGTCGGCGGCACCGTGCGATTATAGGCTGCGTACCAGCCGATCCTGCTCCCCGAGCCACCCCTGGCGGGATCGCCGAACAGGAACACGACGGTATTGCCGCTCGGCGGGAAGGATATCCCGAAGAATTTGAGCGCGATCTGGCTCAGCTTCATCAGATAGGCTTGGCCGCCGTCGTCGGTCTCGCCGATGTCGAGTTCGATATCGCCGACCGAGAGCTTGAAGACGCCCTGGAGCGACAGCAATTTGGTGTCGCCGCCGCCGGCGCCGGGCAACCTCAGTCCGACCAGGCCAGACACGGTATCCCCGACCCTGCCGCTTCTCGGGCTCCAGGCGAGCAGCAAGGTGGCGACCAGCCCCGCCTGCCCTGCCAGGTCGCCGGCGGTGCCGAAATCGAACGTGCAGGCGAGTCCCCACCATCCTTCGCCGAGCCCCGTGAGCGGCGCGGTGGAAGAGCCCAGGCTGACCGGCAGATAGCCGAGTTGGTCGGGCTTGCGGTCGGGATCGCCGGCGATCAGCCCCGAGATGGACAGCGGGAAATTCGGATAGAGCGAGAGCGGCCGCGCCCGGCTCATCTGCATGTTGAAGGTGATCTGCCCGGCGTCGAAGACGAACGTCCGCACCGTCGGCGCGCTGAGATCGAACTCCATGTGGAGGTAGAGGTTGGAAAAGAACAGGCCCTGGCCGGGATCCGGCTCGTCGGTCGCCCAGTCGCTGCCGAACGAATAGAGGTCGAAACCCGGGACCGGACGGAAGTTCATATAGCCGCTGAATACGAACCGCGCCGACACCTTGTCGCTGTCGCCGCCGGTCGTGGTCAGCGTCTGGAAATCGGCCCGCACCACGTCGACCGCGCCGAGCACGTTGCTGCCGAGCGCGAACAACCGTTCCTTGCTGCTGCTGAAGGTGAAGACCGAGGTCCCGCCATGATCCTCATACGCGCCGTCGAGCATGATCGAGTTGCTGGTCGGCGCGGTCGTCGCCTGCTCGCTGCCCGGCGTCGCAGCGACATCGTCGCCGAACCAGTTATTCAGCGTCACCTGGACGCGGCTCTGGAAATTCTGGATCGCGCTGTTCTCGAACAGCACTTTCAGGGTCAGCACGATGAAATCGTACGCTCCCGGCTGCGGCGTGACCGGCACGGTCGGATCGCCGCCTATCGCGATCCAGCCGGCATAGGCCGGGTCGGTATAGTCGATCAGGCCGAAGATCGAGCTGTTGCCCGCGACCTCCACCTTGCCGTTCGCATTGCTGATGAAATTGACGTTGACGCCGAGATGGTGGGCGAAGAACTGGTCGAGCTTGATCCCGGCGATCAGTCCCTTGATCTCTTCCGGGAATTGCTGGAGCAGCACGTCGGTCTTGAGGGTCAGGATGCCGTTCCACGTCGGATCGTCGATGATCGTCAGGAAATTGCGCAGGAAGTCGCCCTCGCCGGCCGACGCCATCGCGCGCGCCTCGGCGATGTAGTTCTGCAGCCATTGCGAGACGAGCGCGAGCTCGACCGGGCCCTCGGCGTTGAACTCGGCGGCATTGGTCCAGGCGGCGGGCGTCGCGGCAAGGTCGGACAATTTCCCCTTGGCGAACTTGAAGATCATCACGTTGCGATAGTCGCCCGGCACATTGTCGGTGCCGACATTGACCTGGAACGGCCAGCCCATGATCGACATGACATTGTCGAACACGGTCTTGGTACCGCTGCCCGCGCCGCCCAGCTCCCATGGCCGTTGCGGCTGGGTGATGACGAGGAATTGCTCGTTGGTCTGGAACGCCGACTGGAGCACCGGATCGACGTCGCGGAACTGCAGGTCGAAGGTTTCGCCGCCATCCTCGTTGCGGCCGAGCAGCAGGCTCAGCCAGCGCGGATCGTCGGGTCCGGCGACGGTGGCGAGCAGCCCCTGCGGCGTCGTCGTCGGGATCGGATCGGCGGCGTCGCTGACCCGCGCCAGCCGGAGGTGCTGGCCGCCCTGCGCCTGGCCGTCGAAAACGCGTTGCTTGCGGAACGGCGCGATGATCGTCGCCTCGAACGGCGCGATATCCTTTTGCGCCATGTCGTAGGGGCCGCCACCGGGCGCGGTGCCGAGATAGGGGAAGAGCGGCACCGCCAGTTTCGCGTCGCTCGCGCTGATCGTCGCCGCCCTGGTCAGGAAATAATCGGTAATCGCGGCGGTATCGCCGTCGAGCGCCGACGACGCGCCGCCATCGGCATAGAGCGGCGCGCCCTTGCCTTGCGCATAATAGGGATTGGGTGGCGGCGCGGTCCCGCCGCCGGACACGGGCGCGCGCTCCGCGCTGAGATAGGCGGTGGTGATCAGGTTGCCGAGCAGTGGTTCGCGGCCGAGATTGCTGTCGGGATCGTTGAGATTGACCGACGGCAGCGGAAAGAGCGGCGCGAAGCTTGGCTGGCCGGGAAAGAAGACCAGCATGTCCGCCGCTGCCGCGCCGCTCGGCACCAGCCCGATCGTCTCGGTCGGCGACAGCCCGCAGGAGAGCCGGATCTCGCCCGGTGGCGGCGCATCGGGCTTATCGGCGAGGCGCACATAGTAGCGACCCGAAGGCGCCGCGTAATAAGCGTCGATCAGCTTGTTGTCCGGTGTCTTCAGCCGCCGGTCGGGCTGCAGCGACAAAGCGGCCGCGCCGAGCTTGGGCTCGAGCAACAGCTTCTTGCCCATGTCGGTATAATAGCCGCAGGCAAAGCGCGGCGACCCGGTACCCGTCGCGAGCCCGGTGAAAACGAAGGCAGTGACCATCGGATCGGTCGCGAACAAGGGATTGAGCCGCGCCACCATGGTGAAGACGCGCTGCTGCGTTTCCTTGGCGAGCACGGTGCCGAACAATTCGCGATAGGCATTGTCCTTGCCGGTCGCGAACGCCGCGCCGGTACGCAAGTTCGCTAGGTCATCGACGACGCCGGCCGTCGCCATCGTCATCGGCATCGCGACCGTGCCGAATGCCGTCGCCGCCGGATCGGCAACGCTCAGGGTGGCATCGCCGGTCACGTTGCCGATCTGGATCGGGGTGCCGATGCGCTGGCTGAAGCTGATCGCGTTGTTGAACTGCACGGCGCGAATCGCGGCGCCATCGCTCGACCTCAGCGTGGTGTTGTTGTTCACCAGCAGGACGAAGTTGCGCAGCGCGATATTGGCCTGGAGCTGGACGGTCCCGCTATTGACGTCGCCACCCTGCGCGAAGGCGAGGCTCTGCGCCGCGGAGACCCCTGCATTGCTGTCGGGATCGGCGATCCACAGGAAATAGCGATAGGCGAGCTTGTTGGCGCGCTGGTTGAGCGTCGCGATCAGGCTCTGCAGCCGGGTGAGCAATCCGGCGGCTGGCGCGCGCGGCGCCAGGACATAGATACCGCCATTCACGCCCAGGACGGGCGCGCGCCAATTGGCGCTCCAGGCCGCCGCGACGGTGATCGCCGAGGGAAGCCCGGTACCGGTAACGTAGAAGCCGCTCCAACCCTGGGGCGCGATGCCGTCGAAACCGGTCAGCGCATAGAGCGCGCCGGTGGCGTTGGAGTCGATCTGCTCAAACTGGGCCGCCATGACGCACGCCCTTTCGCGCGCCGCGCGGCGTGGCACCGCGCGGCGTTCCGATCCAATGATGGCCCCACCGGGGCCGTTCGGTCAGGTCAGGAGACTACCCAGCGGCCGACAAAGCCCTGATAGCTGCCTTCGCCCTCGGACACCGACCAGCTGATCTTGCCGACGGTGTCGAGCTGGCCGGTCGATCCGGCGCCGTTGAACTTCGCCTTCAGCGTCCCCTTGGTGAAGTCGTCACCCGACATGCCGTTATAGGACATGGTGAGCTTGGTCGGGTCGAGCGTCTGGACGGCGATGGTCGTGCCCTGGAAGATGACAGTCACCGTGACGGCGACGTCGGTGCTCGACGGCTCCCACGCAATGACGGTTGCCTCCCCGAACGTCCTGTTGCCGCCGGAGCTTGCAGCGTCGTCGAGTCTGACGGCGATCAACTCTTCAGTGTCCGAACCCATGGCCTCGTCCCTTATAATAATTGCTCCCCAACGGAGCGCCGGCGACTGTAGGCAGCAATGATCGATTCGCAATATAGCCGCAGAGTTTATTTGATCTGATTTGAACATATTAGAACACTTGTTTCGTACTTCGATGCGTATTTTATGGTTTATGTTCCAATAACATTCATTTTGAATATAACTTGTTATTACATAACTTATCCGTTTCGGACATTATTCTCTGACGAATATTGCTTCCACCAAACCGGATCGGTAACGCGCCCCCTGCCGTGGCCGTCGCGCGACGCTCCCCGTCCCGCGAGGCCGCAGTGGCGAAGCGAATAGGAAGATCGGATCGGCGTGCGCATTCGCTGTTCTTCACCTGAACCGGAAAATCGGCAGCCGGACGCAAACCACGCCACCCTACGACACGGCAGAGAATGACGGCAGAATCTACGGCTTTTGGGCTTGGCGCGCTCCGCGGTCCGGAATCGCCTGCAAGAACGCGCGAAACTGCGCGGAAAACAGGCGTTTTCCGCGGTTACGGGAATTCCGAAGACCAGGTGGCGATGCTGTCAGTCTAAAGCGAACTCGTGTCGGCTTGCGACCCAATGGCGGCCGTGTCAGGCCCCAAAGGCGCCACTTGAAAGCTGACAATCGTCATAATCGTGTCACGACGACGGAGATAATGGCGAAAGGAAAATGCGCTCGTAGCTCTTGAAGGGTGGCTCCAAAAAACGCTCGATTACGGGAGCGGCCTCGGGGTCTAGTCCGACTTGCGCGCGATAGTTATTGTAAGCCTCCTCGTTGGGGAACCCGTACAGGGCAATCGCTACATCTTCGGCTCCAGCTCGCCCTTTGCCGGGAAAACTGATCGACGTGTCGCTAGGCGCGGCGCGAGGCATGAAGAAGCCGTAGTGAATCCCGCCATGCCGTTCGATCAACCGGACCCAAGCGCGCCCATAGTCCCCGAATTCCCGCAATTTGTCCGGATCGAGGCGGTATCGAACCTCGCAAAAGACTGCTTTGCCCTGCATCATCACCCTATCACAAATACCCGAGCCCCAACTCTGGCGGCGCGCTAAGCCATGCTGACCGATGAGGGCATCTGAATGACTGCTAGTCACGAGGGCTAGCCCGAAACCTGCCTGTCGCCAAATCACCCATTCTCCGCCATTCCGGGCCACAGCGAGAACGTCCGCTTAGAGGATCGCGATGTTCGCTGCTGAACGACCGGGATTATGCGTCTGAATAAGAAGGCGGCGGGATGGGTAATTGTGGCCAGGTGCTCGGATTGGATTTCATAAACGGCCACCTAAGCGGAATGCCCGCAATGCGCCCTAATTTTGGTCATTCCACGATCGATTAACGTCGCACAAAAGCCGCCATTCGTTCAGGTCGTGACGGATGGCCGCAACGGGGCACGGCAATGTGCATCACGACGGGACACCCGACGTTTAGGGCGGCCATGCCACCGCTATCGTTCCGAGCGGGCCGGCCTGACGCTGCAGCGTCGCGATTTCGATCATCGTGTCGATTTCCCGCGGTAAATTCGCGAAATAGTCCCCGAGCGACGCGATCACCGACTGGCGAACGCGCTTGGCCAGCCAGGGACGGGCGCAAGCGATACTGCCGCCGAGCGCAATTTTCTGAGGCGATACGGCGAGGATGAGGCTGGCAAGCAGTTCGCCAAGATCATGGATGATGGCCGCCCAAACCGGATGATCATCCTCGAGGCGATCACCGGGCATGCCGCTCCTCGCAGCGATGGCCGGGCCGCAAATGAGGCCCTCGATGCAGTCGCCGTGGAAAGGGCAGTTTCCTTTGAAGTCGTCGCCGGCCAGCCGACGCGCCCTGAGGTGCCCGAACTCCGGATGCAGCCATCCATGCAAGGGGCTCCCATGTGCGACAATGCCAACACCGACCCCGGTTCCCAGCGTAACATAGGCATTGCACGATGTCCCGACGGCGCCACCCCAACGCGCCTCCGCCAAGGCCGCGGCGTTGACGTCCGTGTCGAAGCCGATCTGCACATTGATCAGGCGTCGATAGCGTCCGGCGATATCGACGCCAGTCCAGCCAAGTTTCGGGGTGTCGAGCACGAAGCCCCAATCGGTGCGGGCACGATCAACGCCGACAGGTCCGAAGCTGGCGATGCCGAGCGCGTCCGGTCGCCGCTGGTGTTGCCACCGGTCGAACACGACGTCTATCTCGGCCAACGTCGTGTCGGGGTCAGTCGTCGGAACCGAGACACTCTCGATGATCCGCCGCCCCTCGGCCCGCAGGGCGATGCACTTCGTGCCGCCCAGTTCGAGGCCGAAGATATAAGGGTCGTCCATCATCGCTCGGCGGCGAGCTTCGGCATCACGCGTTGACCGGTGAGCTCGGCTTCGACCCTGCACCCCTGCGCCGGTGATCCGCCGGCGCGCAGGGCCGCCAATTCGGCGCGCGCCGCCGCCAGGTCGGCCTGATAGGCCGATTTGCCCGCGACGGCGGTCATCGTCGCGGTCGCCGACAGCATCCCGGCTTCTACCGCGCTCTCGTTATGCGCTCCGCAGACGAAACGGCTGTCGCCATAGGCCCGTCCCCGCTGGAGGATCGCCTGCGTCCGATCGGGTGCCAGCGACGCGAGCACCAGCGCATAGGTCCAGCCGCGCGTCGTGTGCCCCGAGGGATAGTCGTAGCTCACGCGCTGCGCCTTCCTGTCGTACAGTTCCGATCGCGGCTGGCATATCTCGCCCTTGTCGATCGTGTACGGACGATGGCGCTGGTAGATCGCCTTCGCCGCGTTGGTTTCGCGCGCGGTGTCGATGCTGGCGCGATCGAGGACGTGGACGAGTTTGGGTGCTGTCTCGGGCGTGAGGACGACGCCGACCGCGCAACTATAGTCGCGCAGCAGCGACGCCGTATCGAGCTTCGCATCTTTGGTGGCCAATGCCCAGCGCGGCGTGCCGATCAGCGCCCTGGTCGCGCGGAAAATCTTGCGGTCGGTGTCATAGCGTGGGTCGCCGGGCCGGGGCGCCGGTTCGATGATGGTCGCGACGTCGATCTCGCCGGGCGCGAGATATCCATCGGCCGCTGGGGCGGCGGCACCGCCGATGCCGGCGATGCCGGCCAGGGCGATCGCCGCACCCAGAGAAATCTTGACCACCTGTCGCATGCATCGTCCTCTCATCCGTTCCGTCCGGCTTGCCTTAAAGTGTCTACCGCCCGTGAACAGCCAGCGGAGGCTGTTTGGCCGATGGCAGCGAGACGCCGAGCTCGCGCGCGATGGTCGGCGCGATTTGCCGCATGTCGATGATCCCCAGATCCCGCCCCGCGGCGATGTCCGGCCCGACCATGAAGAAGGCGGAATGAACGTCGGGACGGATCGTGCGGCTCGTCAGCGCGCCGTGATTGCCCCGTTCCGTTTCGGGGGTTGCGACCAGCGGACCGGTCAGTTTGCCGCCCATGGCATAGCCTTCCTTGAACCCCACCACGAACGCGGCATTGGGTGCGATGCCGAGCGTGGCGATCTCCTCCCCCTCGTAGATATGATCGATGCCGTTGTCGGGATCGCGCGCCAGCCCTTGAAGCAACTTCCGGACCTTCGTTGCGGTCGCTGTGTCGGCGGGATCCTGCAGGACGATCATGCCCATGCCGCCGTTCCACGCGAAGGCTTTCCACGAACCCACCGCCTTGCGGGCGGGGTCGCGCAGCGTGATCAACCCGGCCTTCGCCAAGGCGACGTTCAAATTGACCTCGTGCGACCAGCGATAGAAGCCATGGTCGGACGCGATGATGATATCGGCATCGGGATGAGCCCGTTGCTCGGCGGCGACCAGCCGGCCGACCGCGGCATCGAGCGTCTCCAGCGTCGCCAGCGCTTCCGGGCTGCCCGGGCCGTGAACGTGTTCCTCATGGTCGAGCGACCCCAGGTGGATGGTCAGGAAGTCGGGGTGTTTCTCGGCGATGATGATCCGCGCGGCGGCTTCGATCTTCTTGTCGTTCGCGGCGATGTTGGCCTGAAGGTAATAAGGCCCGATCGCCTGCTCGATCCGCTCCAGATAGCCCCATGGCTGGGAGACGGCCTCCAGCAGATAATGGGTGCGATCCGTGCCATTCCGGCCGAATTCCGGTATGTTATAGTCGATATCGGCGGCATGCGCGGTCACCGGCCAGCACAGGCTCGCGGTGACGAGGCCGGCCTCGTGCGCGGCGTGCCACAGGGTCGGCGCCTTGATCTCGGCATAATAGGAATACCATTCGCCATGCTCCTTGCCGAACGGGTCGAGCACCGGGTTGTTGTAGATGCCGTGTTCCGCCGGATAGACGCCGGTGACCAACGTGGTGTGATTGGGATAGGTCAGGCTCGGGCTGACGTTGACGACCGCCTGGGCGTGCGCGCCCTTGACGAGGAAACTCCGCAGAACCGGGATCGACAGGCGGTATTTGTCGGCCTCGAGCACGTTGTCAGGCCGGAGGCCGTCGATCGTGATCAGCAGCACCGGCCGATGGGGCGCGGCGTCCGGCGCCGCCGCCGCGGGAACCGGACCGACCGCACAACAGGCCAGGACGGCTGCGAGCGTGCTCTTCAAACTTATCCTCACTATCGATCCCTTTGCTGTTTCGCGCTGGCCGCGCCGGCGTCGAAATTCAGGCCGGCCGGTCATTTCGCTGCTCAGAACTTCGCGCTTGCCGTGAAATAGAAGTACCGGCCGACAAGATCGTACATCGTCGCGTCGAGATAGGTCGCCGGATAGTTGGGCGGCGGCGTGTTGGTCACGTTCTTCACGCCCAGGCCGATCCGGTAGCGGGCGTTCACGTCGAAGCGGACGGTGACGTCGTTATAGAGCATCGGCGGCACCTTGTTGGTAGGATAGGCCTCCGGATGCCCGAGCTGAGTCAGGTCGTAGGTACTGGCACTGATGAAGCGCGTCCCGATGCTGAGGCCGACCTTGCCGATGCTGTATCCGGTGAGCAGCGTCGCCCGGAACCGCGGGTTGCGGTAATTTCCGTCGGCGATCACGTCGCCGGCGGAATCGCCCGGCGTGGTCTCGGTCACGCGGTCGAACAGATAGCTGCCCTTGACGCTCAGGCTGAGCTGCCCGCCGGCCAGCCGGTGGCGATAGCGCGCGCCGACGTCGATGCCGCGCGTGTAGAGGCGCGCCGCGTTGAGCTGGTTGGACTCGATCGTCGTCGGGCCGTGGGTAACCGGATCGCGCACGATCCGCGCGCAATAGGGATTGTCGATCGTCGGCAGGTCGACGCACAGATTGAGCAGCTGCGTATAGGAGAATTGGGTGATGACGTTGGTGATGTTGATGTCGTAATAATCCACCGTCAGGTCGAACCCGGGCAGGAACTTCGGCTGCAGGACGACCCCCAGGGTCAGGCTGTTCGAGGTTTCCGGCTCGAGATTGGGATTGCCTCCGGTCGTCACCGCCGGTCCGGTCTTGATGTCGGGAAGCGGAGTGGTGATGCCCAATGCCGCACAATTCTTCGATCGGTTGGCATTGGCGTAATAGCTCGCGATCTCGCAAGGGTCATCGATCGATCCCATCAGCTTGGTCGCTTCGGGCGTGTAGAGCTCGCCGAAATTGGGCGACCGAATGCTGCGCGACCGGACGCCGCGGAAGGTGACGCCGGCGATCGGCGACCAGGTTCCGCCGACCTTCCAGGTGTTGGTGGCGCCGATCCGGCTATATTGCGAGTGGCGGAAGGCGCCTTCGACTTCGAGCCGCCGGATGAAGGGCAGATCCTTCAGCAGCGGGGCGACGATCTCGGCATATTCCTCGGTGACGCTTGACCGGACATCGAGCTCCGGTTCCGCGGAAAGCCCGCCCGAATAGACGAGCTGACCCGACAGCGCGAGCGGGTCGTCGGTGGTGTGCAGTTCTTCGACCCGGCGCTCGACGCCGGCGGCGATCGAGAGGTTGCCATAAGGCAGCGCAAGGAGCGCGCCGCTGACGCTGCCGCCGAAGATCTGCTGCGTATTGACCCGCCGGGCATGGCGCGAGGCCATGACATAGTTCAACAATTGCGGGCTGGGCTGATCGAGGCTGAAGATGTTGAGCGGAACGCAACCGCCGGCACGTGCCGCCGCGCTGCGGCATTCCGGCGCGCCGGTGACCGGGTCGGCGATGACGTCGCGCGCGGCGATCCAATGGTCCTTCCAGGGTACCGGCCCTTCGATCACGTCGTCGCGCGTCCGGCCGTATTGGTAGAAGGCGTTCCACGACAAGGTATCGGTCACCTTGCCGTCCAAGGTCTGGCCGATCGTCAGCGACTGACGATCGTGATGATTGTCGTGCTTCGGAAAATTCCCGTAGGTGCGCTCGATATTGAGCTTGGTCAGCTTGTTGGCGACCATCACGTCCCTGAGCGCGGGCGGCAGATAGGGATTGTCGAGATAGGCGACGCTGCCTCCCGCGCCATCGAACCAGACCGTTCGGCTATCATCGCGGTGGTAACTGTTGTCGCCCTCGCCGCCATTGTATTTCTGGCTCGCGAACGAGAAATAGCCGCCATATTTGATGCTCGAGGTCACATCGAAATCGTACCGGCCCATGAGCGCGAGCGTATCCTGCCGCGCGCGGAACATGTCGGTGTCCTTCAGCGTGCGGCCGTCTCCGCCATCGCCCAGCGAGAATTCTCCCGTCGAGAAGGTGGTATCGTACGCCGCCGGGCGGGGAACGCCGTTGTCCAGGACATAGGATTTGCCGTTCAAATAATATGTCGGACGATAATCGTAGTAGATCTGGCTGACGCTGTTGATCCTGATCTTGTCGGGAACGCCGTCGTTGGGCCCCTTATTCAGGGGGTTGGTGGCGTAATATAGCTGGTAATGCGGGTCGAAGCGGTCGGTATAATATAAGGGCGACGAGTGGCTGTAGGTGCCGCCGAGCGTGAACGAACCGCGGCCGCCGGCGAACTTGGCGCCAGTGGAGAATGAGGCGAGCGTCTGCCGCGCGTCCCCCTGTTCCGAGATTCCGTTGGTCAGCGATACGTTGAAGCCGCTGACATGGCGCTTGGTGATGATGTTGACCGCCCCGGTCACCGCATCGGCACCATAGATCGCCGCGGCACCGCCGGTCACGACCTCGATGCGATCGACCATTCCCACCGGGATCATGCCGAGATCGACCGCGGACGACGTCGCCGAGGCGGAGACGCGGCGCTGTCCGTCGATCAGCACCAGGCTACGGTTGGTGCCGAGGTTGCGCAGATTGACCGCCTGAATACCGGCATCCTGGCTGGTCGCATCGGTCGTCAGATCGGTGCCGTTGCCGATCGACGGATCGAACGCCAGGGCATCGGAGATGCTGACGCTTCCCAGCGCCAGCGCATCGTCCATGTTCGTCACGCTCACCGGCATCGCTGATTCAAGCTCGGGCCGCGCGATCCGCGATCCAGTCACGACGATGTCGCCCTGCTGTCCCTTGCCTTTCGGACTATCCGGCGCGGCGTCGGTCGGGGCGGCGGATTGCGCCATGGCAGGCGCCGTCGCCATCAACGACGCGACGGCAACGGCAAATAATCCAACTCCGCTACGGAGAGAAACCTTTCCTGGATACATTTCACCCCTCCAAATACATCAATATAAAAACGTCATTCTCCGAAGTGAGATCGATCGTCGCCGCCATTTCGACGGCTTATTTTTTATTTTCGAACGGTGCTTCGTTGAACAATTTCAGGTCGATCGAATCGACGACTGATTTGTAACCAGCGTCACTGCCGTGAAGGTGATCGCCGGCGTGATAGCCGGGGCGGATGCTCGACGGATCATTGGGATCGGCGAGCGCCTTGTCGAAATCGAGCACGGCATCGAACGCGCCGCTGGTGCGGATGAAGCGGTTGATTGCCTGCCGCGCCGCATCGCCTTCGGGCGAATAATAACTGGCGCCCTTGAACGGGGCGATGGTCGCGCCGAACACTCTGATGCCGTGCTGGTGCGCGCGGTCGATGATCTGGCGATAGGCCGCGATCATCTGGGCGGGGTCGGTCAGCCGAGCCGGCAAATTCTTCTGCGCCTCGGCCGCCGCTCCCTGGTAGTGCGCATAGGAGCGCCCGATGTCGTTGATGCCCTCGAACAGGATCAGCACCTTGACGTTCGGCAGCGAAAAGACGTCGCGGTCGAGCCGCGTCAGCGCGCTTTCCCCGGTGCCGTCGCCCAGCACCCGGTTGCCGCTGATGCCTTGGTTGGCCACGCCCCAGACGCGACCGTTCAGCGCGATCAGGCGATCGGCGAGTTGATCGGGCCAGCGCCGATTGCCGCCCGAGGTCGACCCGGTGCCGTTGGTAATCGAATCCCCGAACGTCACGATCGTCGCCGCATCGCCCGGCGCATCGACATCGACCGATGCGAGGAAAGCGCGATCCTTGACGATGCTGGCCGGCGCGAACGGACCCGAGGTGAAATCGCCGGGCACGGACACCTGTGTGTCGTCGATCGCGGCGTTATGGCAGGTACACGGGCCGGTGTCGCCCGGCAGATAGAGGCTGATCGCCATCCGCGCGAGCGCCGGCGCCTTGATCTTCACGACGTCGCTGAGCAGCGGCGCGCCGCGCGCGATCGTGGCGCTGCGCCCGCCGTCGAAGGTCAACGGGCGGCCGGTACCCGCGATCTCCTTGCCGTCCTGATCCAGAAACACGATACGGGCCGCGCCGATCGCCAGGGGCGCCGCACCAAAGGCGTTGGTGAAACGCACCCGAAGCGCATCGCCGCCGGCCGAGAGCCGGACGACCTGCCGCACCGTCTGGTTGGAAAAGGACGCCGCCTTGGGACCCGGCGGGATCGAGCCTGCCGCCCAGCTCGACACCCATTTCGCTTGCGCCGCGCCACTGAACATCAGCGCGGCAACAGGAGCCGACACCCCGATGACGATTGCCTTGAATTTGTTCATTGCGGATCCCCGTCTGCCAACCGTCTTTGCGACGTATCGTGTTGAATGATCTGGATGAATCTGAGCTACCAGCAGGAGTAGCCGCCATCGGCCAAGACGATGCTCCCGGTCATCAGGCTCGAAGCGTCGGAGGCCAGGAATAGGACGACGGCGGCGACTTCGTCGACCTCGCCCATCCGGCCCATCGGCGTGCCGTCGAGCCAGCGGTGGTACATGTCCGGCTTGGCCTTCACGAAGGCATTGAGCGGCGTGTTGATATAGGTCGGCGCGACCGCGTTCACGCGGACGCCGCGCGCGGCCCATTCGGCGGCGAGCGACCGGGTGAGGTGATGCACGCCGGCCTTGGACGCGTTGTAGAAGCTCTGCTCCTGCGGGCGGTTGACGATGAAACCGCTCATCGAACCGACGTTGACGATCACGCCGCCGCCTTGCTTGAGCATGTGCTGCCCGGCGGCGCGCGCGCACCAGAAGGTGCCGTTGAGGTTGACGTCGATGACGTTGCGCCAATGCTCGTCGGTGACGGTCTCGGCAGGGGTCTCGCTGCGCGCGATCCCGGCATTGTTGACGAGCACGTCGATGCGGCCGTGCTCGGCGACGACACCGTCGATCGCGGCGGTGACTGCTGCAGGGTCGGTGACGTCGAAGACGGCGGACGAAAGCCGGGCATCGGGCCGCTCACGGATCGCCGCTTCCAACGGTCCGGGCGTGCGATCGGCGATGACCACGGTGGCGCCAGCTTCGAGCAGCGCGTCGGCGATCGACAGGCCGATCGCCCCGCCGCCGCCGGTGACCAGCGCGACCTTTCCGGGCAGGCGAAAACGTTCGAGAAACACTAGATGACCTCCTGGCGAGCATCGGTCGCGGGCATGGCGCGATCGTCCGCATCGAAGCGGTGGACAGCGTTCGGGGCGAAGCGCAGCCGGACGATGTCGTCGGGGCGAACGTCGGGGTCCTGCGTGCCGCGGGCGATGAGATCTTCCCCCGACTGCGCGCGCAGGTGAATCAGGCTCTCGCTGCCGAGATGCTCGACCGTCTGGACCGTGGCCGCTAGCGCGCCGGCGGGATCGAGCATCAGATGTTCGGGCCTGACGCCGATCGCCGCGCAGCCATAATCGTCGGCGATCGCGCCGCCGAGAAAGTTCATCCGCGGGGAGCCGATGAACCCCGCCACGAAGCGGTTCGCGGGGTGCCGGTAGATGTCGAGCGGCGCGCCGGTCTGCTCGACCCGGCCATCGCGAAAGACGACGATCTGGTCGGCCATCGTCATCGCTTCGGCCTGATCGTGGGTGACGTAGACCGCGGTGATGCCGAGCTGCTGCTGCAGGCGTCGGATTTCGAAGCGCATCTGCGCACGGAGTTCGGCGTCGAGGTTGGAGAGGGGCTCGTCGAACAGGAACGCCCTGGGCTCGCGGACGAGGGCGCGACCGATCGCCACGCGCTGGCGTTGGCCGCCCGACAATGCCGCCGGACGACGATCGAGATACGGCGCCAGGTTCAGCATCGCGGCGACCTGCTCGACGCGCTCTGCGATCTCCGCACCGGGCCGCCGTGCGACCTTGAGCGCAAAGCCGAGGTTCGCGCGCACGCTCATGTGCGGGTAAAGCGCATAGGATTGGAACACCATCGCCAGCCCGCGCGCGGCGGGCGACGTGCGCGCCATGTCCATCCCGTCGATCAGCAGCCTGCCGGAATCGATATCCTCCAGGCCCGCGATGAGGCGGAGCAGCGTGGTCTTGCCGCAACCCGACGGTCCGACGAACACCGTGAACCCACCATCGGGGATGGCGAGATCGATCGTGTCGGCCGCCAGATGGTCGCCGAACCGCTTGGTCACGCCTTCGAGGACGATGCCGCTCATTCGAGACCGGTCCGATCGTTCATTTGACTGCTCCGAAAGTAAGACCGCGGACGAGCTGGCGCTGGCACAGCCAGCCGATCAGCAGGACCGGGATGATCGACAGGATCGATGCCGCCGACAGCCGCGCCCAGAACAGGCCCTGCGGACTGGAGAAAGCGGCGATGAAGGCGGTCAGCGGCGTGGCTTCGGTGGTCGCGAGGTTGAGCGTCCAGAAGGACTCGTTCCACGCGAGCGTGAAGACCAGGAAGAAAGTGGAGGCGATTCCCGGCAGCGCGAGCGGTGCCAGCACCGTCACGACTTCCTGCCACAGCGAGGCGCCGTCCATGCGGGCCGCCTCCAGGATCTCGCCCGGCACTTCGCGGAAATTGGAGAACAGCATCCAGGCTGCGATCGGCAGATTGCCGGCCGCCAGCAGGAGCGCGATGCCGAACCGGCTGTCGAGCAGCCCCCAGTCGCGGTAGAACAGGAAGATCGGAATGAACACGCCGACCGGCGGCAGCATCTTGGTCGACAGCATCCACAACAGGATGCCGCGTGTCCGGCGCGTCGGCGCGAACGCCATCGACCAGGCCGCGGGGACGGCAAGCGCCAACACCAGTGCCGACGACCCACCGGCGATCACCACCGAGTTGATCAGCGCGTGGAAATAGTCGCCGTCGGCCAGGACGTTGCGATAATTGGCGAGCGTCCAGTCGAACGACAGGAAGCGCGGGGGGAACGCCACGGCCTCCAGCTCGGTCTTGAAGCTGGTGAGCAATGCCCAGAGGAGCGGGAAAGCGATCGCCAGCGACGCTCCCCATGCCAACAGGGTGACGATCGCTCGGTTTGTGCGGCGCGTACGCATCACGCCTCCAGCGAGCGGCCGACCGCTCGAACGAGGAAGAGGGCGAGGATGTTCGCGAAGACCACCGCGATCAGGCCGGCGGCGGAGGCGGCGCCGACATCATATCGCAGCATCGCCTGCGCATAGACCTGGAAGGCAAGGTTGGTGCTGGCCGCGCCGCCGCCGGTCGTGACCAGGATCTCGGCGAAGATGCCGATCAGGAAGATCGTCTCGATCATCACCACGATCGCGATCGGGCGTGCCAGGTGCGGCAGGACGAGATGCCGCAAGATGGCGAGCGGCGGCGCGCCGTCGAGCTGAGCTGCCTCGCGCAACTCGTGGCTGAACGACTGCAGCGAGGTCAGCAGGATCAGGGCGGCGAACGGCAGCCATTGCCATGCGACGATCAGCGCGATCGACAGCAGCGGCGCGCGCGAGAACCAGTCGAACGCGGGCAGGCCGACCAGGCTGGCCAGCCACGCGAACAGGCCCGACACCGGCTGCATCAGCAGGTTCTTCCAAAGTAGCGCGCTGACCGGCGGCATCACGAAGAAGGGCGAGATGACGAGCAGCCGCAACGCGCCGCGACCGAGCACCGGCCCGTCGAGCAGCAAGGCGAGCGCCAGTCCCGCCGCGATGCTGACGACCAGGACGACGGCAATCAGGAGCAGCGTATTGATGAGCGCAGGCCAGAAGTCGGGGCTGGCCAGGAGATGCGCGAAATTGGCGAGGCCGACGAACCCGGTGCTGTTGGGGAACAGCAGTCGATAGTCGGTCAGCGAGAACTTGATCGTCACGATGAGCGGCGCGATCGAGGCAGCGACCAGCAGCAGGATCGCGGGCGCGATCAACAGCCGGCCCGGTCCGCGCAGATAACTGCGCTGGCGGATCGAGGGCACCGCGGTCACTTGTAATATCCCGCGTCGTCGAGCTGGCGCCGCGTCGCCGCCTGCGCTTCGGCCAGGGCGTTCTCGGTCGACACGCGCCCGGCGATCGCCGCCGAGAATTGCTGCCCGATCTCGGTACCGATCCCCTGCCATTCGGGGATCGCGGCATATTGCACGCCGATATACGGCACCGCCAGGCGCGAGGGTTGCGCGGGATTGGCGGCGTTGATCGATCGCAGCGTAATGTCGGCGAACGGTGCCGCGCACCGGTACGCTGGATTGCGGTACAGCGACATGCGGGTCCCCGGCGCCACCGCGAGCCAGCCCGCATGACGAGCGACGACGTTGACATAGTCCGGCCCCGCGGCCCAACGGATGAACTCTTCGGCTGCCGCTGCCTTTTGCGAACTGACCGGGACAGCGAATGCCCAGGTCCACAGCCAGTTCGAACTGCGCCCCACGCCCTCATCGGGGCCGGGTGCGAAGCCGACCCGATCCGCGACCTTGGAGGTCTTTGGATCGCTGAGGAACGGCGCCGCCACGGTCGAATCGAACCAGATCGCGCAACGCCCCTGCGAGAACAGCGCCAGGTTTTCGTTGAAGCCGTTCGCCGCCGCGCCCGGCGGCCCCCATTGCCGTAGCAGGCCGACATACATGTCGATCGCCTTGCGCCATTCGGGCGTGTCGAACTGAGGCCGCCAATGCTCGTCGACGAGGCGTGCGCCATAAGCATGCGCCACGGTCAGGATCGAGGCCATGTTCTCGCCCCACCCCGCCTTGCCGCGCAGGCAGATGCCGTAGACGCCGTGCTTCGGATCGTTCAGCGCCGCGGCGGCGTGCGCCAGATCCTCCCAACTCGGTCGGGCAGGCATCGCCAGCCCGGCGCGGCGGAAGAGATCGGTACGGTACATGACCATCGTACCTTCGGCGTTGAACGGCGCGGCATATTGCGCGCCCTGGTAAGACACCGCGGCACGGACCGGCGCGATCAGGTCGTCGGCGCGATAGGTGGGCCCGAGGTCGTCGAGCGACTTGAGCCAGCGCCGCTTGGCCCAGATCGGCACCTCATAGGCGCCGATGGTGACGACGTCGTACTGACCGCCGCGGATCGCGACGTCGGTGGTGACTTTCTGGCGGAGGATGTTCTCTTCCAGCACCACCCATTTGAGCTTGATGCGCGGATGCGAAGCCTCGAAGTCCGACGCGAGGCTCTTCAGCCGGACCATGTCGCCGTTGTTGACCGTCGCGATCGTCAGCGTCGTGCGCGCGCCGCCGTTCGGTGCGCAAGCCGCCAGGGCGATCGCCGCCAAAAGTCCCCAACGTGCCCGCATGGCTGCGGCCTCTCCCCGATGTTCTCGCGAACGCCGAGGTCCGCTGTTGCCGCTCGAATTGGGGGTCCAAACTTGCATTATCCTGACAGCTGGAAGTTCCTGACGCGGCGGATTCCTGCGCGTGGCCACTGCTGTTGCCGCCGATTGACGGACGGCATCTTTTCCATGCAAGAGACGCGGCCATTCGAGGAATGGGCGGCATGCAGCGCCGATAAGGAGGCGTGATGCCGTCCAAGGAAACAACGTATTTTCAAATACTAAGAGGAGGATTCCGTCCTCCGGGGCGCGTCGTCGCGCCCCGCGGATGGGTCGCGATTTGATGCGCATCCTCGTCGTCGAAGACACCCCCGATGTCGGTGAAGGCGTGGTCGAAAGCCTCGAAGCGATGGGTCATGCCGTCGATTGGGCACGCGACGGAAAGACCGCCGACGAATGGCTGCGCGACTCGAATTACCAGCTCGTCGTGCTCGATCTCATGCTGCCCGGGCTCGACGGCCTGACGCTGCTCAAGCGCCTTCGCGAACGTCGCAGCGAAACGCCGGTCCTGGTCCTGACGGCGCGATCCGCGATCGACGACCGGATCGGATCGCTCGATCTCGGCGCCGACGATTATATGGTGAAGCCGTTCGATTTTCGCGAGTTGCAGGCGCGGGTTCGGTCGTTGCTGCGGCGTCATTCGGGCGGCCGCGCGATCGAACTCCGATACGGCAACTTGGTGTTCGATCGATCGGCCCGCACCGTCCGGATCAACGACGTTCCGGCAAAGCTGACGCGGCGCGAGCTGTCGCTGCTGGAAATCCTCCTCGCCAGGCCGACGATGGTGTTCAGCAAGGCACAGCTGCTGGATCAGCTGTTCGGGTTCAGCGCCGAGCCGACCGAAAACAATATCGAGGTCCTGATCACCCGGCTGCGACGAAAGCTCGCCGGCTCGGGGGTCGAGATCACCGCACAACGCGGGGTCGGCTACCGTATCGTCGAGACATGACGGCAATCCGCGCTTCCCGATTCCAGCTTCCCCGTTCGATCTTCGGCCGGCTCCGGCTGCTGCTCGCGACGGTTTTCCTGGTCGGGGCGCTCGGGGCGCTGGTCGCGGCCTGGACGCTTTCCAGGAAAGCCGCCACCGACGCCTATGACCAGCTCCTGATCAGTTCGGCGGCGCAGATCAGCGAAGCAATCTCGGCGGAGAACGGCCGCTATGCCGTGCTGCCGCCGGATTCGGCATTCGAGACGCTGGCTCAGTCGAAGGACGACCGGTTCTTCTTCGCCGTTCGTACACCTGACGGCACCCTGCTGACCGGGGAATCGAAGCTGAACCCAGCTGCCGAGCCGCTGCGCGACGGGCTGCCGGTATTGGGTTATATCCGTGACGACGGCGAGACCATGCGCACCGTCACGATCTACCGGTTCATCGCCTCGCTCAACGCCAAGGGATGGTGCAGCGTCGTGGTCGCCCAGTCGCTCAACGCGCGCTACCATCTCATCGCGCGGCTGATGTTGCGGATCGGGGCGATCATCATCTTCGTCGGCGCACTCGGCTTCCTGGCGTCGTTGGAGGCGGTGCGGCGCGCATTGCGGCCGTTCGACCGCATCGGATACGCGCTCGCGGCCCGGCGGGTCCAGGACACGGGGCCGCTCGAGGTCGACAGCCCCTCGGAGACGCAAGCGCTGGTGGAGACGATCAACCACACCTTCCATCGCCTCAACGAGCGGTTGAACAAGCTGCAGAGCTTCGCCGGGGTCGCGGCGCACCAGATCAGGACGCCGCTTGCCGCGCTCGGCGCGCAAGCCGAGCTGCTGCTGATCGACAAGACGGCACAATCGCGCCGTACTCGCGTCGAGCGGATCAGGGCGCACCTCGCCAAGCTCAGCCGCCTGACTAACCAGCTGCTCGGCCAGGCGATGGTCAGCTATCGCACCGATCGCATTGCCCACCAGGAGGTCGAGCTGGTCGAGCTCATGCGCCATGTGCTGCGCGACGCCATTCCGGAATCGCTCGATCGTGACCTCGCCGTCGAGTTCGAGCCTGCCACGCCGCGCATCCATGTTCCCGGCGACGACATCAGCCTGCGCGAAGCGTTGGTGAACCTCGTCAACAACGCGGTGACGCACGGCGCTTCGACGGCCTTGCGCGTGCGGATCGACGAAGAGCCGCGGCATATCCGCATCTCGATTGCCGACGACGGGCCGGGTATTCCACCGGAGCTGTGGAGTGCGGCGACGGAACCATTCCAGCTTCCGCGGGCCGAGGGTGAAGGCGTTGGGCTCGGGCTGTCGATCGCTGCCGACGTGGCCAAGGCGCATGGTGGCACGCTCGCCTTCGCGCGGACGGCGGAAGGGTTTTTTGAGATAAGGCTGACGATCGCGCGTTCGGCACCGCTGGAGAAGGCGGCATGAAGCGGCTGGTCGCGGTCGTTGGCCTCGCGGTAGCTCTTTGTTGCGTGGCCGTAGCGGTCATAGCGGTCGTGCGTCATGTCACGGCACGCGCCGAGGTGGCTGGAGCCTATTCGCCGCCGGCCGGAGCATTGGTGACCTATTTCCCGGGACCGGAAAGCGACCAAAGCCTGCCGCTGGTCGTTTCCGGGTCGATCGAGGCGGGCTTCATGCGTCCCTTTCTGCTCGCCTTTCAACGGCACAACCCGGGGCTTTCGGTCGCCTATATCCAGTCCCGGAACGATGCGCTCCTCGACCGTGCGCTGACGGCGTGTCGGGGTCACGAACGCACCGCCGACATCTATCTCACCACGTCGACCGATCACCTCATGCGGCTCGCCAATGAGAATTGCGCCGCGACGCTTCCATCCGAAATCGGCCAGGCGGCACCCGCGCAGGCAAGCTGGCGCGACGAGGTGGTGGCATTCACGGTCGAACCGGCGGTGTTCGTGTTCAGCCGCGAGCTCCGCCAGCCGCTGCCGGCGAGCCATATCGCGCTGCTCGACTGGCTGAGAGGACTTCCAAAGGACCGGGCACGCGTCGGCACCTATGACATCGAGGCGTCCGCCGACGGCTACGACCTCGCCGCGTCCGACTCGCATCAGGACGCGCTGTACGGCCGCTTGCTCGAGGGTCTCGGGCGTTCCGACGTCCGGCTTTATTGCTGTTCGAACGTGATGGTCGATGCCGTCGACCGCCAGGAAATCCTGTTCGCTTACAACGTGCAGCTGTCCTACGCATACAAGGCCCAACGAGCCGGAAGCAGGATCAGCGTGGTCCTTCCCAACGACTATCAGGCCCTTCAGACGCTGTCGTTCATGCTGCCGAAGCACGCCCGCGATCAGGTCACCGCGCTGAAGCTCGCCGCGTTTCTGGTATCCGACGAAGCGAGGGTGATCGCGCGTCGGAATCTGGTACCGCCCGGTATTTCGTCGGCTCTGGCGACCGCGCAGGCCAATCAACTGCTTGCGCAGGCGTCGGTCACACCACTCCTGCTCAGCTTGCAGGATCGCGCGCGGCGCGAGCATCTCATTCAGGAATGGCGCGAGGCGACCGGCCCCGCGCGAACGGGCGCCACCCGATCATTCCCTTGACGTTGGGAAGGTTGGCACTCGTTGGTCTAGTCAATGACTGTGCGAATGGTTGTCCGGCAAGAATGCGCCCCAATCCCGGTCGTTCAGCAGCGAACATCGCGATCCTCTAAGCGGACGTTCGTCGCTGTGGCCCGGAATGGCGGGAGAACGGGTGGATAGCGGTCCGGCAGCTGTTGGAGTGCCCATCTCGAATGCCGGTGTTCCGCCGACAGCCCGTGTGTCGGAAGGGCGTTGACCCGTAACGGTGAGCCGCATGTCGACGCTCACGTCGGACCCGGCCAGAACCATGCGCGTCAGAGTCTGTGTTCCGCGCGAGTTCCCCCACAGTCCCAATCGTTCGTGCGCATCTGCATCACGTCGATTGACGCGTGTATTATTAATGTAATACACACGCTGTCTGCTCGTTGAAGGGTCGCTCGATGCCGTTGCTGAAATTGGGATCGCTCGTCACGACGATCGGTGTCGCGTTCGGGCCTGCGCTGGCATCGGATACCCCCCCTCCGGAACGGGTGATCGAACTTCGCATGGTCGCTGGCGGGGGCCAGACGGTGGACGCGTCGATCGACGGCCATCCGGGCGCATTCATGTTCGACAGCGGCTGGGGCGTTTCCAGTGTCACTCCCCGTTTCGCGGCACAGATCGGATGCAAGCCTTGGGGAAAGCTCGTCGGCTTTCGGGCAACGGGCGAACGCCTCGATATCACCCACTGCAATCGGGCGGACGTGAAACTTGCCGGTCTCGATCTTCCGGTGCCGACGCTCGGCGTGATCGATATCATGGACTATCTGCCCAATGGTACGATCCCCTATGCCGGGGCGTTGGGCCTGGATGCGTTCGACGGGCGGTGCATCACCATCCGGTCTCGAGCCAGGCAGTTGATCGTCGAGAGCCGGGGTAGCCTGGCAGCACGTGTCTTGCGCGCCAAGAGCGTGCCGGTCAGGATCGTTCGCGACGTGCAGGGAGCCGCGCTGACGGTCAGCATCGGCATTCCTACCGTATCGGGCACCGCGTGGATGGAACTGGATACGGGGAATTATGGCGGCACCATGATCGGCCGCCATATCGCGAAGCTCGTCGGGCTGGACCCCGATGCCAAGGGCGTTCAAGCGCTGAACCTGCTGATCGTACCGGGGATCACGGTTACCGGCAACGCACGCGTCGATGATCTCACCCTGGACGGTAATCTCGGTAAGGACTTCCTCGATAAGTGGGACTTGACGCTCGATCTCGCCCACGGCCGTGGCTGGCTGGCTCCTGCCGTTCAGTGACATGGCGGTATCGCGTCGATCGTCCGCCTGCCACAGCGCGGTGGCCTCACGATTCTGGCCTCACGATAATGTCCTCATGACGGCTTCCCGGTGCCGCCACCCCTGCCGGCTATGTCGTACTTCGGGTCGGGACCTGTCGTTCTACCCGGTTCGGGTTTAATCGTCAGCAACGCGCCCCTATCGGTCGTCACTGACCGTGCACGATTTCTCTTTCTGTTTCAGATGCTTGAGTACTGTATCGGTCAGCATTTGACGATCTCCGAGCCAAAAATACCGTCAGCCCAAAACACGCCCGTCCTGCACCGAAAAGCGTTTGCTTTTCAACGTGTTAGACCGAACAAAAATACCGTCAGGGCTGATCTGACCCTGACGGTATCGAGCACAATTCGGAGAGAGAGAGCAGCGGGTACCGTCGAGCGGATCGTCAAACGCGAACGCCACACTCCGATTGTCGCTGAACGTCAGCGACAAGAAGTTATTTTTTATCAGAGCCTTACAGCGTACTCTGGCGTAGTTTTGACAAGTCCCAGAGGGGTCAAAATCATTCCCACTCCATAGCGCTGACGGGTTTCGCGGGCCGAGGGCATCAAGGGTGCGGCCGGCGTACGGCGAGACAGCGCCGCGTGTGCTCCGGTCTATTCGGTCCTGATGCCGTACTGCAACAAGGCATCTGCCCCGAATCGTTCCGACGGGTCGTATCCACCCCTTTTATCGGACGTCCCTGATGCCACGCATTTTGAGAATTGTACCGCGCTAAAGCTTTGACAGCATGGGATAGATTACTATTAGCGCGGCAACGTCATCGTCATCCGACTGCGACCGTGAGAAGCATGCAAGCGGGGACTAAAAGGGTCGTGTCGCGGGCAGGGCGGAAAGGGATCGCCTCCGCGACCGAGTTGGTAGACTATGTCCAGGCTGGCGATCGCAGAGGCGTTCGTCGATGAAGTTAGGGCTGTAAAAACGGCAGACGACCTCTTCGCGGCACTGGCACGGTGCTGCGGGGAGATGAAAGTCCGGTACTTTGCCCTGACCCATCATGTCGATTTTTCCAATCCGTCGGCCGTTGGCCTTCGGCTGCATAATTATCCGAAAAGCTGGCAGAATTGGTTCGACGAGAACCAGCTCGGACGCTCCGACCCGGTCCACCGTGCAAGCCATGTGTCGAACATCGGGTTCCAATGGTCTGCGGTGCCGCGGATGATCAAGCTGACGCCCGCCGATCAGAGTGTCCTGAGCCAGGCGCGCCTCGTCGGAATCGGTGATGGCTTCACCGTTCCGGCGCACGTGCCCGGCGAGATCAACGGCTCGTGCTCGTTCGCCGTCGATGCTGGCGAAGCGTTTCCCGGCGAACTCTACAACGTCGCGCAACTGGTGGGCGGGTTTTCGTTCGAAGCAGCCCGACGGATCGCCGGGACGCGCGATATCTGGGCGGATTGCGATCACACACTGACCGATCGCCAGCGCGACTGCGTGCTCTGGGCGGCACGCGGCAAGACCGACTATGAGATTTCGGTTATCCTGCACATCAGCCACGAGACCGTGATCCAGCATCTCAAGCATGCGCGCGCCCGCTACGGGGTCCAGAAGCGAGCGATGCTCGCCGTGCGCGCCCTGTTCGACGGCCTGATCAGCTTCGCCGACATCTTGCGCTACTGACACCCCCATTTCTTGGTATAGCGCGCCCGTCCGACATGATGAAATTGGGTGCCTCCACAACGGAGGCCACTCATGGCTCACTTGCTCAGTACCGATCTCCAGAGAGGCAGCGATGCCGCGCTCCGCGCAATGTTCGCCGCGCGCAAGAAGGTCTTCATCGACCTTCTGCGCTGGGATCTGCCGGCTCTCGACGGGCAGTTCGAAGTCGACGCGTTCGACAACGAACACGCGCACTATCTGATCCTCGTCGATGCGGACGGTCGTCACCGCGGCTCGACCCGGCTGCTGCCGACCGTCTGTCCGCACATCCTGGGCAACCTGTTCCCGCATCTATGCGCCGACCCAGTGCCGACCGGCGTCAATATCTTCGAGATCACGCGCTTCTGCCTCGATCGCGGGCTGCGCGCCGCAGAGCGGCGCGTCGTACGAAACCAATTGATCACCGGCCTCGTCGACTACGCTCTTGCGGAAGGTATCGACCGCTATACGGGCGTGGCCGAACTCGGCTGGCTGCAGCAAATACTGAGTTTTGGCTGGGACTGCCGCCCGCTCGGCGCGCAGGTCGACGACAAGGGCTGCGTGCTCGGTGCGCTCGAGATCCGCATCGCGCCCGATACGCCGGCAAGACTCCACGCAGCCGGCATGTGGTCGCCGGTTCCCACCCTTGGATTCCCGGAAAGGCGCGCCGCGGGCGCGAATTGCTAGGCCATGGCGGACCTGCTCACGCCCCTCCCCGCCCGCGCCGCCCAGGCAGCCGCTGCACTGCGGGCCCATGGCTGGTGCCTCCTCACCGACCTCGTTGCGACCGATGACGTGGCCGCCCTCAACGCCGACCTCGAGCCCTTGTTCGGCGCCACACCGTTCTGCAGTGGCGATTTCTACGGCCACCGCACCAAGCGCTTCGGCAGCCTGCTCAAGCGCTCGGACCATGTCGCCCGCTTTGTCCAACATCCGCTGATCATGGCGCTGGTCGAGGCATCGCTGGCACCCTGGTGCGATACGATCCAGCTCAACCTTGCCCAGGCGATCGAAATCCACCCCGGCGCACCGCTGCAATATCCGCACCGCGACCAGGACATGTGGCAGGGCGTGAAGGGCGATGTCGAATATCTGGTCAACGTGATGTGGCCCTTGACCCCGTTCACCCGCGCCAATGGCGGGACGCTCATTTATCCAGGGTCGCACGGCGCCCGCGCGCTCGAAGAGGGCTGGACGGCGGAGCCGCTGGTCGCCGCGTGCGACCCGGGCGCGGCGATCGTCTTTCTCGGCTCGACCTTGCACGGTGCCGGCAGCAACCAGACCGACAAGGTCCGGCGCGGGATGGTCGTGAGCTACTGCCTCGGCTGGCTCAAGCCTTATGAGAACCAATGGCTCGCCTATCCGCCGCCCGTCGCTCGCCGCTTCTCGCCCGATCTCGCAGCCCTGGTCGGCTATCGGCAGCACCGTCCCAATCTCGGCAATTACGAAGGCGTCTGTCCCTCGATCCTGCTCGGCGACCAAGTGCCGGAGCATCTTGGCGCGATCGATGCGCTGCGCCCGGACCAGCGCGAAGCTGTCGCCGTGCATCGGGCAGCCCAGACCGACACCCGATGAGTCCGATCCAGGCGATGGAGCGCAGCGAAGCCGCGCTCCGCCACCTGCTGCGCACGGGCGTGTTCGCGCCGGGGACCCGGCTGGAGGCAGCAAGGTTGGCGAGCGAGTTCGGGGTCAGCATGACGCCGGTACGCGACGTCCTCCACCGCCTGGTCGGCGAACGCCTTGTCGAAGCCAGCAGCGGCGACGGTTTCCGCGTACCGCGTCTCCGGGAGAGCGAGCTGCACGATCTTTACGAGTGGAACGCGGCATTGCTGTCGATGGCGGTGCGCACCACGCCGGCAGTGATCCTGGCGATGGCGATGAACGAACCGCTGGCCGCCGGACCGCTCGCCGAGCGAACGCGGGAATTGTTCGATCGCTTTGCGATGGCGGTCACCAATGGTGAATTGCGCAACGCGATCCTCGCGATCGACGACCGAATCCATCCATATCGGATGATTGAGCCGAACGTGCTCGACGTGGACGACCGGGAGCTCGCCGAGATCGCCAGCGTCGACCGCGTGCAAGTGCAGGCAATCAGGCGCTATCATGTCCGCCGGATGCGGGCGGCGGCCGATCTGGTCCGCCACCGCGACCGTCACTGACCGGTGCTGCGATTATAATCGCATTATAAAATTCTTATAATCCGGCGGCACGCCGATCCTTCCTCCCGCCGCATCCCGCGGCTGGAGAAGAACAAATGGACCGCGAACATGACGACAGCGTCGCGCTGATCGACCTCGGCGTGGCGAGCGTCGAGACCCAGGGCGGCGGCTCGGGCCTGCCCGACGTCATCGACAAGCAACTGCCGGTCGGCCTCAGCGACGACTGAACCGATCTGCCGGCGCGGCCCCGCGCCGCGCCGGCACGTCCTCGTCCGACATGTTCTGGCGCCTTCTTCCTCATCTGACCGCGTGCGTCGCAGCGGACCGCGTGGTGCTGCTCGACATCCGGCAGGACCGATATTTCCTCGTGCCGCCGACGATTACGCTCGCGGTGTGCGACTGGCTGCGGTCCGACCACGCCATGGCCCCGCCCTCCGCCTTTTTCGCCTTGCTGCGCGACAGCGCGATCCTGCGTGCGGAGGACGGCTGCACTCCCGCGCCGACAGCCCATCATGTCGGCATCCCGGTCACGCTGGAGACGCCGACGCTCCCGGCGCGGGCCACACTGGCAGGCCGGCTCGGGGTTGCGCTCGCCATGACGTCGACGCGCCTCACGCTCCGGCGGCGGCCGCTCGCGGTCGTGCTCAAAGCCTATCGCGATCGCCCGGTCACAGCGCGCAGCGACCGCCCGGACGCCATCGCCCTCGCCCGCCGGTTCGGGAGTGCCCGCCGGCAATTGCCCTTCGCGCGCCAATGCCTCCCGGATTCGCTCGCGCTCGCCGGCTGGCTAAAGCACCGCGGCGTGCGGCCGACATTGGTTTTCGGGGTGGCGGCGCCCGCCTTCGCCGCGCATTGCTGGGTGCAGCAGGACACCGCGATCCTCAACGACAGCTTCGACCGCGTGTCGCGCTTCACGCCGATTCTGACGCTGTGATCCGCCACCCCTATATCGCCTTCCTCCGCCGGCCGCGGCGCCCGGCTTCCGCGCGCATCGATCGTGCGATGGATGCCTTCTCGCACACCCCGGCCCTTGCCCTGCTCCACGAGAGCCCGACCATCATAGTCTTCGCCGCTCCCGATTCTCCTCACCTGCTCCTTCCCGGCGGCGAGGGTATCATTCTCGGCCATCTCTTCACGCACGGGTCGTCGGGCCCGCTCAGGCACGGCGACGGACATTCGCTCGATGGGCCGGCGCGCGGCTTCGTACGTACTTTTTGGGGCGGCTATCTGGCGCTGCGCAGCAGCCACGATGCCGCCGAGATCCTGCGCGACCCGTCTGGCCACATCCCCTGCTATCACGCCGAGGTCGACGACTGGCATATCGTCACTTCGTCGCCGTCGCTGCTGGTCGGTGCCGGGCTGGTCGAGGTCGAGATCGACTGGACGATCGTGGCACAGGCGCTGGTCTATAGCGATCTGCGCCCGGCCCGCACCGCGCTGCGCGGCATCGCGGAAATCCAGCCGGGAGTGTCGGCGCGCGTGTTCCCGCCCGGGCTGCAGACCGACTGCATCTGGTCGCCCTGGACCTTCGCCGCGGGATCCGAGGAGGTGGTTGATTTCAGCTCGGCGGTCGATCTCGTCGGTCACGCGGTCAGCACCTGCGTGAAAGCCTGGGGAAGCGCGTTCTCCAATCCCCTCGTCGAAATCTCCGGCGGGCTGGACTCGGCGATCGTCGCCGCCTGTCTCGCGGAGCACTGCCGCCCGCTTCGGGCGATCACGTTCAGGGCAGCGCCCGGCGATCCCGACGAAACGCCATATGCGGCGGCGATCGCCGTCCATCTCGGCGCCACGCTCGCCACGCTTGCGACCGCGCATCGCGAGGTCGATCCGGCCCGCTCAGAGGCCGCCGACCTCGCCCGGCCCAATGCGCGTGCGTTCGCTCAGGCACTCGACCGGCCCGAACAGGCGCTCGCGCAGGCGGTCGATGCCGATGCCTTCTTCAGTGGCGGGGGCGGCGACAATGTCTTCTGCTACCTTCGCTCGGTGACGCCGGTGGTCGACCGCTGGCGGCGGCAGCGCTTCGGGCGAGGCCTGCTTGCCACTGCCGCCGACATGGCCTTGCTTGCCGAGACCAGGCCCTGGGAAGTCTGGTACCGCATCGGCCTACGGCTCCTGCGCCGACGGGTCCGGCCCGACTGGACCGCGGATGCCAGTCTCCTATCCGCCGCCGCGACCGATGCCTTGCCGCTCCCCGCCGGCCATCCCTGGTTGCCGGTGCCGGACGACGTGCCGCCGGCAAAGCGCGCGCACGTTCTCTCACTGATCCGCGTTCAAAACCATCTCGACGGGCATGGCCGCCAGGCGTTCGCGCCGGTCGTGTTCCCGCTGCTCGCGCAACCGGTGATGGAGGCATGCCTCAGGGTTCCGAGCTGGTTGTGGTGCGCCGGCGGCCGCAATCGCGCTGTCGCCCGCGCGGCCTTTGCCGATGCGCTGCCGGGCACCGTGCTGGCCCGGCAGAGCAAGGGCGCGTTCGACAATCTCTGCACCCTGATCCTCGCCGACCGTCGGGACCTGCTCCGTGCGATGCTCGGCGATGGCGTCCTCGCCCACCAGGGACTGCTCGATAGCGCGGCGACGACAACATTGCTCGCCACCCCGGTGATCGACAGCGTCAGCGTGATGCGGCTGCTGGCGCTCGCCGATGTCGAGGCCTGGGCGCGCGCGTGGCTCGAGCGGAAGCCGGCGGGCTAGCGGCCTTCTGCCTGAGGCCCTGCCACCGCTCCATTTCCTCACGCTCCGCCGGGTCGGAAGATTTTCTCCCGCGCAGCCAGAAATCGAACCAGGCGACGTAGCGATTATAGATGGCGAGCCGATGCGCCGGATGGGACTTCACATGATACTCGTCGGGGAAGACGTACATCTCGACCGGCCCGCCGTGGAGCTGCAACGCGGAGTAGGATTCCAGCGCCAACCGATACTCCGCATCGGGCACCTGGATCAGCAGCGGCGTGCGCATCCGCGCGGCGTTGCGCGCCAGCGAATAGGGCTGCCAGAACGCAGCGTCCGCGGGACCGGGGGGCGCATAGCCCCAGGCCAGCGCCGCGTCGCGATAGCTGAGGCCTGCCGTGCTCATCGCCATGCCGGGATCGTCGCAGCAGGTAGCGATTGCCGCCGCCTTGAACCGGCGCGAATGGAGCAGCGCGAACTGCACCGTCACCGATCCGTCGCTGAGGCCGGTGATCCCGATCGCGCCTGGATCGACCGCACCCGTGGCGATGGCGGCGTCGACGCCTGCCTCGAGCGTAGCGACGATCATCCGCCGCTCGGCCCAATGCGCGATGTTGATGCGCTGCAACGCATCGAGGCTGTGCGCGCGCGCCGCGGCGGGCAGCAGGCCGGGGCGCTGAAAGCTCAGCACGGCGAAGCCGCGCGCTGCGAGCAGATGGATCGGCACGTCGTCGCCGGTCCCGCCGCGCAGGAAGCCGCGGCTGGTATATTGGACGACGACGAGCGGCACCCGCTCGCCCGGCCGGCGATCAGGCGGCAGCACGAGGTCGCCATAGGTCGTGGCGCCGCCGCGCGTGAACGACAGCCGCTGGACCTTTCCAAACCGCCGCGCCGCGAAATCCGGGTTAGCGTCGAACAAGGTCGTCATCGCCCGGGTCGCGGGATCTATCGAGACGATCGTGCGCGGCCTAGTCGCCGTCTCGCGCGCGCAGATCAACGATCGCCGCACCAGCGCGCAGCCGAAGAGTGCATCGGCGGTGTCGAGCACGCGCACCGGCGCGCGATCGGCGGTCAAGTTCCAGCGATAGAGCGCCGTGCGCCCGCCATTGGCAGGGCTGCCGGCGGTCATGAACAGCAGCACGTCCGGTCCGCTCCACCACAACCCGCCGACTGCCCGGCAGACCGCCGGACAGGCGCGCTCGCCCCTCTCGCTGGCGATGTGAAGCATCGTCGGACCGAACGGCGCCTGGGGATCGACGGGCGCGGTCCAGGCGCTCGCGCCGCCGGGCGATCGGGCGAAGAGGAGCGCCCCGGCCGGCCGCTCGGCCGGCGGCGACGGTGCCACGGCACGCGGCGGCGCCTGCCCATCCAGAGCAACGCGGAACGTTACGCGCGCGATCGGCAGCGGGGGTCGCGGTCGATTCTCGGAGACCGTCCAGAAGCGTTGGTCGAACAGGAAGCCGGAACGGCCCTCTACGTCGATCGCGGCTCGTCCGGCGGTAAGCCCGGGGCGAGTCTCGGCCAGCAGGTCCTCCCCTGCCCAGCGAAAGCCGGTCACGTCGGTCGCGAAGTGCGTCACCTGGCGCGCCGGCGCGCCGTCGGCTCCGACCACCCAGAGCTGGGTGCGGCCGCCGTCGCGGCGGAGATAGGCCACGCGGCGGCCGTCGGGCGCCCAGAGCGGCGTGCCGGGGTCGGGCGAGCCGTTGACCACCTCGGGAGCGTCGCGCACGTCATGCGTCATCAGCATCAGTTCGCCGCCGATATCCAGCAGCCGCGGCGGTCCGCTGCCATCGAGCATCAGCCGCAGGACACCGATGCAGTAGCTGTCGTTCTCCGGATCGGCGCGGCGCACGGCCATCACCACCGACCGACCATCCGGCGCGACGCTGAACGGCGCCGCGCCCTCGATACCGCTGTCGGCACGCCCGAAGTCGAGCAGCTCGACGAGCGAAGCGGCGGTGACCGGCGCGCCGGGCGCAACGGGCGGCGACGGCAGCAGCCGTGCCGTGCAATCGAGCGGCGTTGCGGCAGCCGGGGCCGCGCCGAAGAGCGCGACACCCGCCAGCCAGGACCATCGCGTGACGCTCACCACGACTTGGTCACCTGGAGCGAGACCACCCGCCCGAGTGGACTGGCGTTCTCCGGATCGTAGCCTGCGGTGTAGATGCCGACGAAATAGGCGGCATAGGGCGGGTCGCGATCGAACAGGTTGGTGGCGTTCAGCGCGACCTTGAAGCCCTTGAACGCGCCGCCGATCGCCTTGAACCGATAGCTCAGTTGCAGGTCGAAGGTCGTCCAGGAATCGACATGCTGCGGCGTCGCGTTGGTCTTGTTGGTATAGCCGTCGACATAATTGACGAACAGGGCGCCGCCGATCGTATCGGACTGCCAGGAGAAATGGCCCCGCACCCGGAAGTCGACCGGATTGCCGAGGATGCCGACGACGTCGCTGACCGGCGCGCTGGGCGTCAGTGCCTGGCGGATATGGAAGATCCAGGTTCCCGCAGCGCCGATATCGGCGCGCCCGCCGCCGAGCGCGAAGCCGTAGCCGAGGTCGATGTCGAGGCCGGTCTGCCTGACAACCGAAAGGTTCTGGAGACGGGCGTCGACCACCGCCGCGAACGGCGCGGACTCGGGAATGTTGAGGAAGTTGACGAAGGTCGGCGACGCGTAGAGCTCGGCGACTCGCGCCGGGCTCGGATTGGCCTCGGTGATCCCCGAATAGACGTCGCGGTTGACGAGGAAGTTGAACAATTGCGCGGAGGGCGACGCGATGCGGTCGCGATAATCGATGTTGAAATAGGTGAGGCTCGCATGCGCCCCCGGCAGGAACAGCGGCTTGAGGTCGCCGCCGAGCGTCCAGGTGGTCGCCCGCTCGGGCCGAAGGTTGGGATCGTTGCCGCGCAGGACGATCACGTTCGACTCGCCCGAGGCCGCCTGCGGATCGGGGATCGTGTAGGAGAAGATGATGCTCGAGCCGGGGTCCTGACGCAGATCGGTATAGCTCGGCGCGCGGAACGACCGGCCATAGCTGCCGCGCAGCGTGAGGCCAGCGACCGGGACCCAGGAGATTCCGAGCTTGGGATTGGTGGTCGATCCGAAGTCGTTGTAATGCTCGGTCCGCGCCGCGGCGGAAAGATCGAGGCGGTGCAGCCCCGGAACGGTGGCCGATCCCCCGAACAACGGCACGAGGAGTTCGACATAGCCCGCCGACACGCGGCGCGGCCCGTTCAGCGGTGTGGGCGCGTAAGGGACCGGCGTCAGCGTCGTGGCGTCGATCGTGCCCCCCAGGTCACGATACCGCTCCTCGCGATATTCGCCGCCGATGGCGAGCCGGACGTCGCCTGCCGGCAGCGCGAAGAGCGGGCCGTCGGCGCGCAAGGTCGTCGACCACATCTTGTTGACGAAGGCGTCGTCGGAGAAGCCGCGGATCCTGGCGATGGTCGCGGGATTGGTCGAGGGCCCATCGCCGAACAGATTGTACGCGGTCGCCGGGTCGGGGTCGGCGAGCGCCACGGCCAGCCGCGCGCTGTTGACGCGATTGATGAGCGTCGCACGCTCATAATCGCGGCCATAGGTGCCGCGCAGTTCGATCACCCAGGGATCGAAGCGCGCCTCCAGGCCCGCGGTCGTGCCGAAGGCGCTGGCGATGCCGCGCTGGGTCTCGTTACCGAGATCGCGCTGGAAGCTGTACTGGACCGCGACCGGCTGGTGCATGCCGATCGGGTCGACATAGAAGGGATTGGTCACCGGCACGATGCGCTGCGTGTCGAAATTGGGGCGCAGCGCCTGCTCGAACGTGCGGATCGTCATCAGCCCATTGGCGAAGAAGCGCAGGTGCGATGTGAGATCCTGGCTGAGCGCCGCGAACAGCGAATGGCGGCGCTGCTCCGGCAGGATGTCGGCCCCCGTCCAGCTGTCGCCGAGATTGACCGTCCCGGGGGTGAGCTGTGCCGCGGTCAGCCCAACGCCATCCTGGCCCCTTGGAATAGCGAAGCTGGTGCCGCCGGCGTAGATCGTCCCGGGGTCGGCATAAGCGGTACGATGATCGACTCCGCCGAACGGCCGCAGATCATCGGTCGCGAACGGCCGGTCGGCGGCGCGCAACCGGTCGCGGTCGTAATATTCATAGGCGATGACGGCGTGGCCGCCCGACCAGCGGTGGCCTGCGATCGCGCTTGCCTGATATTCCTGAGAATCGCCGTCGGCGGTGCCGAGCCGCCCGCTCACCTCGAGCCCCGTGAAGTCGAGCCGGGGCACGATGTTGACGACGCCGGCGACCGCGTCCGAGCCGTAGATCGCTGAGGCGCCGTCGGCGACGATCTCGATCCGCTCGATCGCCGAGGCGGGGATCATCGACAGATCGGCAAAGGCGCCGGAGAACCCACCGAGCGGGGGCCGCTCGCCGTTGAGCAGGACGAGGGTCGAGGTCGGGCCGAGCCCGCGCAAATTGACGCTTGCGCCGCGCGTGGCATTGAGGCCGGTATTCTGCCCGAGCGTGCCGCCGCTCGCCGTCGCCTCGTTGATCCCGCCGCCGAAATTCTGCGGGATCGACTGCGCGATCTGCTGGGTTGTAGCATAGCCGCTCTCCTCGATCGCGCGGCGATCGATGGTGACGAGCTCGGACCCGACCGGTCCCCTGCCCCGGATGCGCGTGCCCGTGACCAGCACGTCGGGCATTGCGCTCGCGTCCGCGGCGGGAATGCGCTGAACCACCAGCACCCCGGCCACCCTGACGGTGCCGAGCCCGGTCCCGCGCAGCAGCTCGGCGAGTGCCGCCTCGACGCTGTACCGCCCCTTCAACGCCGGCGACCGCAGCCCGGCAACCAGATCGGTCGCGACCACGAGCTGCTGGCCGGACTGGCTGGCCAGCGTGTGCAACGCCGTGCCAAGATCCTGCGACGGCAGATCATAGTCGCGGACGGCATCGGCCTGTGCCGATGCCGGCGCCGCGATCACCGCCAGGCTTGACACCGAGGCCGCGAGACCGGCCACTAACAAAGAACGCATCGTCTTCCTCCCCTGAGCAATGCCGCTCGAATGGCGGCCGACAGGGCAAGACGACGCGGGCGCGAGAACCCGCCCGAAATAGTTTCAGCAAATCACCTGGGATCAGCGGCCGAGAACGAGGTCCCCGTTGGCGGTGCGGCCGAGGCGAAGCCGCAGCGAGGCGGCAAGCACAGTCGCCGAGGCGTCGACCGGCACGGCGCGAAACACACCGGTGACGCGTAGCGACGCGAGCGCCGGATCGGCGAGCCGTATTCTCCGGGTCGAATAACGATTGATATCGGCAACGACCTCCGCGAGCGGCGCGCCTTGGTAGCTGAGCATACCGTCGACCCAGCGCTCCGCCCCTGCCGGCGCGAGCGAGACCGCGGGCGTCGCGCTTGGCCGCGCCGCGAGAATCTGACCCGGCGCGAGCCGTTCGATCGCCGGCGCCACGGTCACGCGCTCGCGCACCTCGACCGCGCCGCGCAGCAACGCCACGCGCACTTCGTCCCGGCTGACCGCCACGTCGAACACCGTGCCGCGGTCGAGGATGAGGCGGTCGCCGGCCTCGACCATGAACGGCCGCGCGGCGTCGTGCGCAACGTCGAACCGCGCCCTGCCCCGGACCAGCCGCACCAGCCGCGTGCCCGCATCGAAGATGGGCTGCAGCGCGCTGTCGGTGTCGAGCGTGACCATCGTCCCATCGGCCAGCCGCACGCGCTCGATCCGGCCGACCGCCGAGGCGATCGCGGGGGCGCCCGCCTGCGGCGCGCGACCAGGCCACGCGAACATTGCCGCCGCGACCCCGGCACAGATCAGGGTCGCGACGCTGGCAAGGACGTGGACGCGCGACGGGCGGTCGAACAGCCGAGGCCGCGCCCGCCGCGCGAAATGCTGACGCGCGAGCGCGCTCGCGCCGAGCCGCTCGCTCGACTGGGAAATCGCCTGCATCTCTGCATACACGCGGCGGTGGATCGGCGAGACAGCGCGCCAGCGCTCGAAGGCGAGCCGCGAGCGCTCGGCGTCGGGTCCGTGCATCCGCGCAATCCATGCCGCCGCCTCGCGGCGCACGTCCTCCAACCGCGGCTCCCCGTTCGACCCTGGCATCAAGGCAGACCGGTCAGCCGATGGATTTGGTCGAAGGCGCGGCCCATCTGTTTCTCGACCCCTGACACCGACATGCCGGTGCGCTCGGCGATCTCGGCATAGGTCAGGCCTTCCAGATGGTGTGACAAGAAGACCTCCCGAGTCCTTGGCTTCAGCCGCCTGATAGCAGCCTCGAGCCGCGCGAGGCTATCGCGCGCTTCGAGCCGCGCCTGTTCGTCGGGCGCCGCGAGCGGCACGTCGTCGGTGCTGACATGCGCTTCCTCATGGTGGCGCCGCGCCGCCTTGAAGCGATCGAGCAGCAGGTTGCGCGCGATCCGGCGCAGATAGGCGGCCGGGCGCAGCAACCGCCCTGGCGCGTCGAGATCGGCGCGGGTCAGGCGCAGGAAGGTTTCCTGGGCGAGATCGTGCGCCTCCTCGCGCGAGGCGCGGTAGCGCGTGAAGAAGCGCACCAGCGCGTTTTTCTCGTTGCGGTAGAGCAATTCGAGCTCGACCGCGTCGGCCCGCGGGGCATCCGCCGCGGCGGGCCGCTCGGCGCGCGATGGCCCCGGCGCGGTCACGATATACCCCCTGTCGAACCGCCGCGGACCGAGCCTCCGGCACGTCCGGCATTCCCAACACTCGCCACCACCATCGCCCGACTCCAGCGTGCGAGGCTGCACCGGCCAAAGCCGGGCAGTGAGAACAAACTAGGGATTAGTTTGCGCTGCCGCCTTTAGCCGGTGACGGCCTGGACAGAGCGGCAGCAACCCGGCCGGATGTCGGCCTGGTGAAGGAATCCCTACGCGAGGTTCTCACGCCTCGGCACCGCTTTGTCCGCGGCGCGGATCGATTCTAGATCGCCCTTAGCGGCAAACGCAAGCACTTACCAAGCATCTGATTTTCAACCATTTTGAACCTATCCGGAGCGGGTCGCCGCGAGAGCGTATGCTGACGTTGGCGGCAGGTACCAGGCGCGCGCCAGGAGCAGCGCATGCACGCCCCGGACCCGAGGGAATCAGGAATGATCCGGGTGCGCAGCGCCGTCGACGGCCACGGCTATTTCGAGGTTGCGCGGTACCGTGCGCAAGGGCAACCGCGCGGGCCAAACCGTCATGCGGTGCGATGACCTCCACAATCCCGAAGCGACCGGCAAGGGCATCAGCTGCCCGGCCTTGGCAGCCGGCCTCTTCATCCTAGTCCTCACCAGCTTGGGGTAGTCGCGCGCGGCCGATCGGGACGCCGCGCTGGATCGACCGAAGGTGCGATGACGCGCGTGCGCCGCTCGCTCGGCGCCGGCATCGTGCGATCTGCCAGCCTCGGCGGCCCCAGCGCGTTGCTTGGGCCTTCAATCGCCGCCCATTCGTTGCGGCAGGACCGACAATGGAGATTTCCATGACCGATCATCGCCCAAGAGAGAATAGGCCTACACCCTCGGATGCCGACGCGGCGCCTTCGAAGGACAACCGCACCGCAACTGGCGGCGAGGACGAGGCGAGCACCGAGCGCGAAGGCGATGACCGTCATTTGCACGAGGATCAGAAGTCACGTCGCCTCAAACCCTGAAATCGCATCAAGGCAACCTCGCCGCCGGGGGGGCAGACGGGCGCGCCTGTCGCTGCCCACAAGGACGGGGCTCATCTCCATGAATCGTTCGGTCGAGCGGCCCCAGTCAAGCGGTTAGGCTCCGTCGCCATTGCCTCGCAATGGCCAACATCTGAGACGAAGTGGTTCTCACCAGGATGATCGCGACGACGAATGCTCGCTCCAGCGGGAGAGCGAAGTCTGGTGGCGCCTAAGCGCGAAGGCGGCCGGGTACCGGACGAGGTCGCACAATCAGTCGAGCACAATCTCGCCCTTGGCCTGTGTAATGAGGCGGGCAGCACGCTGGTTGCGCGTGTAGATCCATAGCCAGTTGAGCGCCACGCTCAATCGCGTGCGCACGCCCACCAGGAAATAGATATGGGCGATTCCCCAGAGCCACCAGGCAATCGCGCCGCGCAGCCTGATCCTGCCGAAATCGACCACCGCTTTGCGCTTGCCGATCTGCGCCAGACTGCCCTGGTGATGGTAGCGGAATGGCATGGGTTCGGTTTTGCCCGCGAGGCGCCGGCGGATCGTCTCGCCGACGAAGGCGCCTTCCTGCTTGGCGGCTGGCGCGATCCCCGGCACAGGCAAGCCGTTCGGCGCGCTGATCGTGATCGTATCGCCAATCGCGAAAATCTCCGGATACCCGGGAACGCTGAGGTCCGGCTCCACGATGATCCGGCCGTTGCGGTCAGCCGCCGCCCCCAGCCATTCCGCGGCGGGCGAGGCGCGCACGCCCGCGGCCCAGACGATCGTCCGTGCCTCGACGCGCCGCTCGCCGAAAGTGATCCCTCCTTGCTCGATCTGGGTCACCGGTGTGCCCAGGCTGACCTCGACGCCAAGCTTCTCCAGCGCGCGCTTCGCATAGGCCGAGAGGCTGTCCGGGTAGCCGTTGAGCACCTTGGGCCCGGCTTCCACCAGCAGCACCTTCGTACGGTGCGTATTGATGGCGCGAAAGTCGCGCGGGAGCGTGTCGTGGGCGAGGTCGGCGATCGTGCCGGCGAGTTCGACGCCCGTGGGACCGGCGCCGACGATGGCGAAGGTCAGCAAGGCCTGCTGCCGAGCGGGATCGGTTTCGCGTTCTGCTTCCTCGAACGCCGCGAGAATACGCCCCCGGATGGCTGTGGCGTCCTCGATCGTCTTGAGGCCCGGTGCCAGGCCTTCCCATGCGTCATGCCCGAAATAGCCGTGGCGGGCGCCCGTCGCGAGGATCAATGTGTCATAGGCTATCCGGTCACCGTCCGCGAGCTGCACGGCACGAGCCGCGACATCCACACCGGTCACCGTCGCGAGAATCGTCGTGACCTCGCGACGATGACGCAGTATCGACCGGATCGGCCAGGCGATTTCGGATGGCGCAAGCGACGCGGTGGCGACCTGATAGAGGAGCGGCTGGAAGAGATGGTGGTTGCGCTGATCGATGACAGTGATGTCGACAGGCGCCCCTTTCAGTCGTTTCACGGCCCAAAGGCCGCCAAAGCCCGCGCCGACGACGACCACGCGATGCCGCCCCGCCCCATCGGTCCGAACAGTCATCAATGCCTCCGCCGGATCTCGGTCCGCGATCGCGGACGCTTAGCCTTGCCCATATAGAACGCGCCGTCGGCCTGCCTATTTTATCGGCGCCACCCTCAAACGGAAGTCGGTCTCATAAGAACCGAAAATTGCTCGTGTCGCGGCGAACGCGGCCCTGACTTGATTTCGGTCGGCTGGATGAAAGTGCGCCGACAGTTCTTCGAAAGTCACCATATCGCGCTACCGGATACCCCGTAGCTCGAAGCCGCGCTCATCCATCGGAAAAAGGTCGGCGTCGACGTTCCAGGCCCAAAGCGCCCCCCGCCGCCGTTACAGCGAGGCGGAAATGCTCGGGCTGCCACGCAGTAGGCTTCTTCAGTGGCAAGCTCACAATAGCCAAACCCTCCGGAGCCCCCCTTTAGGTCGCAATCCGTGCGCAATTAACTGCTGCTATATACGTTTTCCCGCCTAGCCAGCGTGAAGCCCATCACCACATCTGCCTGCTGCCAAAGGGGGTCAGTCGATGCCCACTAATCGCCGCGCGGCGAACTTGGCTCGATCCGGAACATCGCGATCTCAGACCGGTTCAGCGCTCATCGAAATCTTATGGAGCGGAGCAATGAACCTCATCATTCTTCTCGTGGTCGGCGGCATCATTGGCTGGGTCGCCAGTCTCATCATGAGGACGGACGGGCAACAAGGGATCATCCTCAACGTCGTGGTCGGAATCGTGGGGGCGCTTCTGGCCGGATTCGCCGTCACTCCGCTGATCGGGGGAGCGTCCATCATGGACGGCGCGATTAACGTGGAGACCATTCTGATCTCGCTGCTCGGCTCAATTATTCTTTTGGCGATCCTGAACCTTCTACGTCGCGGAACCGTTCGCTGAACGTCACGCGCCGCCTTTCAGAGCGGCGGATCGCGAAGCTTCAACGTCGCGCAAGCGAGGAGCAATTTCCGCGTACTGCTTCAGAGCGGCAGCGATTATGCGAGCTACATGGTGGACCCGGAGAGTAAGTTCCGGAATGCCGGCGCTGAGCGGTTCAAGGGCTATGCTGCCGACGAGATGATCGGCGATCACTGTCGCATCTATACACCGCGGAGGACCCGAAAAGCAGAAATCCCGCACATTGCTCGAGACGGCACGCAGCGAGGGCCGGCTTGAGGCCGGACATAGAGGTCCGGTTCATCATTGGTTACGCCGAGAACACCCTTGTCAGCCGCGTCCGCCTCGATAGCGACGTGTTTGTCATGACGAGCGCGCGCGAAAAATGCTAAACTGTCCTTCATCCGTCACAACTTCAGCATGATCGTAATCTGCCGTAGACTGCATGACCGACGTAGCGAAGCATGATCTAACCGGCGGTGACCGGCCCCTAGTGCTTGCGCGGGCAGGCATCGGCGCGATGCCCGGGTAATTCCAAAGCTCGCCGAGCGCGGCTGACACGGGGACTGGACCGGCGCGGCGAGATTGGGAGCGCGGTCATGGTCGGGCAGGATTCACCACCGGCTCGCGGCCAGCAGCGCGATCCGAGCGCGGCGCCAACGCAGCGAAGGAGAGATCAAGCGTGCCGGATATTCCTTGGGGTCGCCCGGCAACGGTCTGGCACACCACCGGCTGGCTCCAGCGCGAGCCAGCGGCGTTCAGCGGCGTGCTTTTGGCCGCAGTCGAGTTCGTGCTCGCCCAGGGTAATGCGGGCGGAGACGACTATGTCGTTACGCTCGACGATGGGTCGGCGAGTTGGAGAGGACCGGAGATTGCTGCATTGCGCGATCGAGAGGGGCTGGGCTGAAGGGCTATGCCGGCGTTCCAGAATGCTCGACGCCATCGCCGCGGCCTCGACCGGGGTCGGCCAACACCGTCGCCTTCCAAGGCGCACGACGCCTCCATCGCTCGCGGCGAGAACGCAGCGATCCAATCCAGACCGACTAGCGGCGGGATTGCATAGGATCGGCGACTCGCGGCAACAGGGACCGCGAGACAGCCGGAACCCCGGCTCAGCGAAGCGACGCTGATCGGTCACGTCGACGAAGCGTGCGAGCGCTACGGAATTCAGAACATACGCTGCCGATCATCCGCTCGCTGTGGCCGCGAATGGCTCGGACACCTGCGCCGGCCCGGGCCTCAAGGCTCTGTTCGCCGACACGCGTGCTCGGTAAAGATCCCAGCCTCTCGTGCGCTGCAGAACGCGGCGCCCGGCCTGGCGCGGTTCGGTCGCCGATGTCACCCGTTCCGCAACCTCTCCTCCCCCCGGCCTGCCCGAGCAGTCCAAAGGCGCCCTTCCATAAATGCGGCGGCTGTCGACGCGACCGGCAGCGCTTTCCCCCAGAACTAGGCCGGCTTCGCGCCGGGCGTCCCACACTTAGCGAACTGTCCCTTGGCGTTGCGGCATTTGCCCGACGCCTTCGGAGTCGCCGCCGCCTTGGGCGGGCATTTGATGAACCTGCCCTTCGTATCCTTGCAGGGGGCGGCGAGCGACGGCGTCGCGACCATCGCGACGACAACTAGGGCAAAAGCAAAACGAAGCATCGGCGAATCCTCTCCTGTGGGAAGGCGAGACTGCTCCCGATCCTGGCCACTCGCAAGCTTGCACCACTCTGAAGCTGTGATACGCTCCTCCGACCATGCACTGAGCTTCAGTGTCTTGGTGACCTTGAAGCCGAGGCGCTCACGCGTCTCGGCTTCTTGCCTTCAGCGAGATACGCGTCATCCGGATGGACCTCTTTTCGTCGGATTTCGGCCGTGATATTGCGCCCGCCATGCCGACAACCGAGCAGCGTGAGTATTACGCGAGCCGAGCCGCGGAAGCGCGCAAGCTCGCGCAAAGCGAACAAGATCCGAAGACGGCGGCTGCGCTGGAGGAGCTTGCTGGATCATATGACAAGCTCGTCGAGGAGGCCGAGCGGATAATGCTGATTCGCGAGCGCCTGGCGGCTCGCTAGAAAGACTGCGAAACAAACCAACGCCTTGTCGCAGAATAGATTTTCGCGCCCCTAACATTAATCAAGCGATCCGCCCTGTCATTCATGACCGCGGACGCGCGGGCGATACGCCATAACGAATTATACTAATTCTCAAGAAGTATCGTCCAATTTGCACCCTACATTCCTTGGATAAATAGTTTCGGAGGGGAAACAATGTACCAGGATGCGATCGCCAACATGGCATATTATACCCGGCGCGCCCATGACGAGCGCCAGATGGCCGCTGCATCGGCGGAAAGGAACGTCGCCCAGCTCCACCTCAGGATGGCAGACGAATACGAGAGCCAGAGCGGTCAGCGCTGATTAAGTGCCTCGGGCAGGCACCACCGCTCCCTGCGGGGCGCCTCCCGACGCCAGGGCGCGATCAGCGGAAAGCGTCACAAGAGCGACGTTGCATGTCGCCGAAAGGGGAACCAGCCGTTGCGGCCGGCGCTGATAGCGTCATGTCCAACGCAGCATATTTCCTGGACCAGGCACGACGGGCCCGTCACCTTGTCAAGGTGTCGACGCCCGAACCTCAAAGGCCCTCCTCGACTTGGCTGAGGGATATGAGCGCATGGCGCACGAGATCGAGGCAGAGGCCGACGGGGAGGATTAGGACCCGAGCCACGGACGACCGTCACTAAGCTACGTGACAGCGCGCCTGGCCCCAACTCACGAGGGCTGACCAACCCCCGCTTCTTGGCCAGCGACGCCGCGATCCGATCTCACCCCGGGTCGCGGTTGCTAGAGCTTAAGGCGACTGATCGAACAACTGACAGATCCGACGATTGATTAGGAGACGGCGCCAAAGCCTACGCCGTCGGTGACATCGCTGAGCTGCCGCTGTTCATGCGCCGGATCGAGCAGCATTTGCCACGCGCGCCGCAACCATGGCTCCATGACACTCTGCCATTGGTTGGCCCCATCGCGCTCAATACGGCATAAGGATGTACCGCGTCTCGGAGAGGCGATGACTTCCGATGGCATTAACTCCGCATCGAGGCCGCCTGCCTTCAGTTTGTCAATCGGCACATCTTCAAAGCAACTTGAGCTAGTCTTCGTGTGATAGGGTATAGCCCAAATCGTTCGCGATGTACGCGACAAAGGCGCGTGCGGACGCCTTCGCCGCCCGCCCCGCGGGGACGAAAGCGTGAATGTCGGCCGATCCCATCGCCCAATCCGGAAGAACGCGAACGAGGGCTCCGCTTTCGATTTCGCGCGACATGCCAAGCAGACCCGAAGATACGATACCCAGCCCCGCAACGGCGGCAGCGGTCCCACCCTCTGCCCCGTTCAGAATGAAGCGGCCGTCCACGCGAACCGAAACTGATTTGCCGTCCTTTTTGAATACCCAGCCTTCCATCCCGCGCCCCGCGGGACCGACGATGATCGTATGGTCGGAGAGGTCGGTGGGCATAGTGGGGATCCCTTTCCGCGCGAGATAGTCGGGTGACGCGGCCAGGATACGGCGAACGACGCCGATCTTCCGCGCGATAGCGGCCGTGTCTGCGAGCGTGCCGACCCGCAACGCCACATCAACGGACTCGCCGATGAGATCCTGCTTCTCGTCGCTCATTAGGAACTCGATCTTCAACTGGGGGTGCAGGTCGGAGAACGCGCGCAGCCGCGGTATGACGCTCCGCACCGCGAGCGAGGTAGAAAGGGCGATGCGCAGCAGACCGCGCAGTTCGCCGGTGCCGCGCGCGGCGTGGTCGGCCTCATCGAGCGCGGCGAGGATGGCCTCGACGCGGACCAGATAGTCTGAGCCAGCCTCGGTCAAGGTAACCCCGCGCGTCGTCCGCGTCAGCAGTGCCGCACCAACTTTCTCCTCAAGAGTTGCGACGATCCGCGACGCGGTCGGCTGCGAAATGCCCAGTTCGCGCGCGGCGATCGAAAAACTCGCGGCGTGCGCGACGCGTGTGAAGAGATACAAAGAGAAGAAACGGTCGTTCATGCGATTTTCGAATAGATCTCCCGCCGGTCTCTGGACCTATCTCGAATTATCGAATGAGCCAATCATGCCTGCACGTGTCACGCAACATGCGACGCTAATGTCGCCTCTCACAAACTTGCGCGCACGAGCCAAGGTTTCGGCGTGGCACAGGACGTCCGCGTAGGCACCTCGCACGACCCCGACCACGGATTCCATCCCAAGGTCAATCCGGTTGCCGGAGGAAGGCCGGCGACAGAGCAGGGTCCTCCGCCGCGGGATAGTCGATATAGCCCTCGCGCCCGCCCTGATAGTAGGTCTCACGGCTCGAAGGCGACAGCGGTATGCCATGGGTGAAGCGGGCCACGAGATCGGGGTTACCGATGAAGGGCGCCCCCATCGAGACCATGTCGGCACGACCCGCCGCGATCTCCTGTTGCGCCGACGCCATATCATAGCCGGCGTTTGCGATCAGAACGCCGTGATAGCGCGGACGGAAATATCCGATCGTGTCAGCCAGTGCCGCAACCGGCCCCGAGGCCAGATCGATATTGAACGCACGCGACACCTGTAGATGCGACAAGGACAGCTGGTTCAATCGCGATACGAGATAGTCAAAGGTGGATACGGTTTCGGCCGTCGGATGAAAGCCGCCCATCGCCGCCGTCGGTCCGATCTTGAGCCCGACCTTCCCCGCGCCCCATTGCGCGATCATCGCGTCGAGCGCTTCGACGACGATCCGCGCGCGGTTCTCCGCGCTACCCCCATAGACGTCCTCGCGGACGTTCAGCCGAGAGTTGAGGAACTCCGGCATCAGGTAGGTGGTCGCGGCGTGCAACTCGACGCCGTCAAAGCCCGCCTCTCGGGCGTTACGCGCCGCGTTCCCATAATCTTCGACCGTTCGCTTGATCTCGTCCAGGGTCATCGCCCGGGGCGTCACCGTGTCCTTGAATCCCGAGGACGTGAAGGACAGCAGTCCCGGATTGACCGGCGACGGCGCCATGGGAAGGGCGCCACCGTGGAAATCGGGATGCGACACCGCGCCCGAATGGGCGACCTGCGCAAACATCCGCCCGCCCGCAGCGTGCACGGCATCGGTTACCGCCCGCCAACCCTCAACCTGTTCGGCACTGAAGAGGCCGGGCACGTTGATCGTGCCGATGGCATCGCGGTTGATCCATATCGCCTCTGAGAAGATCAGGCCCGCCGATGCACGCTGGCGATAATATTCGACATGAAGTTCGGAGGGCACGAGACTGGCGTTGCGCGCGCGCCCTCGCGTCATCGAAGCCATTGCGATGCGATTTTTCAGGTCCAGACCGGCGAAGCCATATGGCGCCAACAACGCCGCTGCCCGATTCACGTGATGCGTCATTTTTTACTCCGTCGTCGCAGACTGAAATCCCGTCAGCGGTCAGGGAACGGAGATATTCTCATTTGATTTCCTACAGTAGACGCCAAACATCAATGTCAGATATTCATTTATTGAATAGCAGTTGCAGCCGAAGACGTTCATGTCGCAGCATGGAAGACAGCTGGACGCTTCTCGAGAAAGGCGGCGACGCCTTCACGACCCTCCGATGATCCGCCCTGCCGTGCAATCGACTCGCTCTCCAGGTCGAGCTGGGCGGCAAGTCCATTGGTCGAACCTTGGAACAGAAGGCGTCTGATAGCGCCGAACGCGCCGACCGGACCGGCCGCCAGATTTTCGGCAACCTCCATCGCGCGCGCCTCTAGTTCCGCGTCGTCAACGACCTGGCTGATCATGCCGATCGCCAATGCCTCCTCGGCAGTGAGGCGCCGGTTGGTGAGGCACAGCTCTTGTGCGCGCCGCAGCCCGATCAGACGCGGGAGCAGCCAGGTCACGCCCGCATCGGGCGTCATGCCGATCGCTGAATAGGCCAAGGAAAACCGCGCCGACCTGGCGGCGATGGCGATATCGGCTGCGATCGCCAGCCCGATGCCTGCGCCCGCTGCCGGCCCGTTGATCGCGCTCACGATCGGCTTCTTCATCTGCAGCAGGCGTTGCAGTGCCGCATGCAATGGGATCGTGATCTCCTTGAGCAAGGTTGGAAGCGCGTCTCCGGCAGCGGCGAATGCGGCGACGTCGCCGCCAGCGCAGAACAATCGCCCCTTTCCGGTAATGATGATGGCGCGAACGCTCGCATCACTATCGCAACTTATCGCGGCGTCGAGAAAGGCACGCGCCGTCGCCAGATCAATGGCATTGCCGACTTCAGGGCGGTCGAGCGACAGTTTCGCAACCGCGCCCGAGCGCTCCAGGTGCAGGCCGACGGTCATCAGCGCGGTCCCATGCGAATGGCCCCGTCGAGCCTGATAACTTCGCCGTTCAACATCGGATTGGTGACAATGCTGGTTACGAGCTCGGCATATTCCTCCGGGCGGCCGAGCCGACTGGGATGCGGCACCTGTGTCCCAAGACTGTCCTGTGCGGCTTGCGGGAGCCCCGTCAGCATGGGTGTGAGGAAGATGCCCGGCGCGATGGTCATGACGCGGATGCGATGCGCGGCAAGATCGCGCGCAATCGGCAACGTCATGCCGACGATACCACCTTTCGACGCCGCATAGGCGGCCTGGCCGATCTGACCATCGTAGGCCGCGACGCTGGCGGTGTTGACGATCACCCCCCGCTCCTCTCCGATCGGCTCAACCGCGCTCAGCGCCGAAGCGAACTTGGATATCACGTTGAAGCTGCCGATGAGGTTGACCTCGACGGCCTTGCGAAAGGCATGGAGCGGGTGGGGACTGCCGTCCTTGCCGACCGTCCTGATGGCCGGAGCGATGCCGGCGCAGTTTATCAGAATACGCGCGACTCCATGTCGCTCTTGAATGGCGGCGACCGCCGTCGCAACGCTGTCGTCATCAGTCACGTCGGCCTTGAAGAAGCCGCCGCCTATTGCGCTTGCGACCGCCTCCCCCGCCCCCTCGTCAAGGTCGAGAATCGCAACGCTGGCGCCGTCACCGGCGAGTTTGCGCGCGGTGGCTTCACCGAGTCCCGAGGCACCCCCGGTGACGATCGCCACAAGCCCGTTCACGTCCATTCGCATTCACCTTCCTGTTGAGCGCGTGCGGCCCGTCACGCTTCGGTCGCTTCGTTGGCGCGATATGTTGTTCCTGGAGTGTCGATCCTGCGCGGGTGGACCCGCAGCGACTGGATCAGTCGGTCGAGGAGCGCGGCGAAGTCGTCTTGCTCGCGGACACTGAAGGTAGCGAGGGCAGAACTCTGCGCGCGCTGAAGCATGGCCCGTCCGCCTTCTAGGGCTGCCGCTCCCTCGGACGTTATTTCGATGTGCACGCTGCGGCGATCCACGGTCGACCGGCGGCGGCGCACGAAGCCGCGATCCTCCAATTGATCGATCAGCCGCGTCGCGCCGCCGCTGCCGATCTCGAGGAGTTGTCCGATTTCGCCGACCTTCGCAGGCCCGCTGCAGAGGTGCTGCAACACATGGCATTGCGATACGCTGAGTTTCGCAATCTCCGATATGCGCTGCAATTGGACCGCCATCAACATCGCGGCTTGGCGGAGCCGAAGCGAGAGCAATTCGTTGCGCTCTTCCGTCGTCACCGCCGCTTGCGCGACGGAAGCGGAGCCGGGCTTCGATCGCGGCGCGGACGTGAGCGCTTCATCCATCGACCAACGCCCTCGGCATGAAGGGGTCAGATCGCGCCGGCAGCCGCAACAGAAGGATCGTGACGACGACCATCATCATCGCAGACAAAGTGGCGACCGAACCAAATGCCTTGCCGTAGGCGTCGGCGGCGGTGCGCCCCTGCGCCAGCGAGAATTTCAACTGCGCGGCAAAAACCATCCCAAGGACTGCGATTCCGAGCGCGCTTCCCGCTCTCTGCATCATCGCGAGAACGCCAGCCGCCGAGCCGGTTTGCGCTGGATCGATCCGCGACAGCAAAACGTTGACGACCGGCGTCATGATCATGCCCTGACCAGCGCCCAGGATCGTGATCGGAAGCAGAAGGCTCTGTGCCGACACAAGCGGACCGGACCACGTGGCGAGCGCGATGAGGCTGTAGCCGGTCAGACAGGTCAAGGCGCCGCCGATCAGCGCCATGCGCCCGTCGCCTTTGACGAAGCGCCCGATCATCATCGATGCCGCCGAGAGCGCGATGGCAAGGGGCGAGAAATCCAGGGCAGCTTGCAACGCGGTACGCCCGAGCCCTTGTTGCAGCAGATAGCTGAAGCTCAGCATGAACGGGCTGATGCCGGCATAGAAAAGCAGGATGACGGGGCCGCCCAGCACAAAGGCCTTGTCGGACAGCAGGGCTGTGTCGAGCAGTGGCGAGGCATTATCGCGCGACTTGCGCCGTTGAACCGCGATGAACGCGAGGGCCATTACGAACGACAGGGGAAACATGGCCACCAGCCAGATCGGCCATCCTGCCTCGGGGCCGGCAATCAACGGATAGAGTAGCAACGCGAGACTGAAGCCACTCAGCAGCGCGCCCGAGACGTCGAGCTTCTGCCCGGCTTGCTGAGCCGTGCCTGGCACGGCGCGACCGGCCAGGAGTGCGGCGATGCCGACGGGAATGTTGAGCAGAAAAATTGGACGCCAGCCCAGCGAGAAGATGTCGGCGGCGAGGATCAGCCCTCCAAGCAATTGCCCCAGGACCGACGCACTTCCGATCGCCACGCCCATCCAGGCAAAGGCCGAGCGGCGCTCGGCCGGATTCTCATAGCCCAATCGCATGATCGAAAAGACCTGCGGCACCAGGAGCGACGAGGACAGGCCCTGCGCCAACCGGAATAGGATCAGCGCATCGGCCGACGTCGCGAGACCGCATAGGCCCGAGGTCAGCGTGAAGCACGCCAGCGCGATCAGGAATAGCCTGCGATGGCCGTAGATGTCCCCGAGCCTGCCGCCCGTCACGAGACCGGCCGCGAAGGTCAGATTATAGCCTGCGATCACCAGCGCCGCCTGGCCGAAGCTCGCACCCAATCCATGCCGGATCGCGGGCATGGTCACGAAAACGATGAAGGCATCGAGCACCGTCACGAACGAGCCCGTCAACATGACGGCCAGTCCGAGCGCTCGCCGCCCGCGCGAGGGATCGCTTGCGATGGCAGAAGAGCCAGCGGTCGACATGGCGGAAAGCCTCCGGCCGCGACTTATTTCAGTGGTGAGAAGCTGGTAGGCCGCAGCAGGATACTTTCCTGGCGCTGCACAAGGCCACGCTTGCCCAAGGCTTCGTCGCGATAGGCGTGCCACGCCGGATCGGCGACGAGCGCGGCATGCTTCCTTTCCATGTCCCCGAGATCCTCGAACCGCCACATATGGACGAACCGATTGATCTCGCCGGACATCGACAGCCAATAGCCGACCGGCTGCCCCAGATATTGGGTCATGATCGGGAAGGCGATCTGCTCATGCAGATCGATATATTCCTTCGTTCGGCCAGGGGCCGTGGGGTATAATCTGAGGTCGTAGATCATGGCTCATTCCTCGTCGGCGAGACCCCGGGATGGATCGGCAGGCTGGTGTAGGCGCCGTTTGCGTAGAGCAGCGGGTCGGTGCCGGCATGCGCGATCGCCTCGACCACGCGTCCGACGAAAACCTGATGCGTGCCGAAGGCGAAGCGATCGACATTCTCGCACAGGATGTTCGCCTGGGCACCGCGCAGATAGGGCAAGCCGCCGGGGCTTTTCTGCCAATCGCCGGAAGCGAACCGAGCCTCTCCCTTGGCGCTACTGCAGTTCCGGGCGATGTCCTGCTGTTGCCGGTGAAGGATGTTGATGCAGAACGGTGTCCCGGCCTCCATCGGAAGATGGATCGAGGCGGACTTGTTGACGCAGGCGAGCATGGATGGCGGGGCCAGCGACAATTCGCTGACCGCAGTTGCGACCATAGCGAAGCGTTCGCCGGCATGGCAGGCGGTGATGATTGCGACCGGCCGGGCAAAACCGCGCAGCGCGGTGCGCAATCGTTCGGCGATCAACGGATCGGCGGTCATTCTGCATGTCCTCGCGAAATGGCAAAGCCCAGTTGCTCGAGTGTTCCGCCCGCCAGGAACGCGGGGTGCCGTTCGCACCCTTCGGCCGGCGTGACCCGGGTAAGCCCCAGGAGCGCGAGAATCTCGGCCCCGATTCCGACGTCGCCCATCTCGGGCAGCAACCCGGGTGCGTGATGTCCCAATGCGGGGTCGAAATCGGTGATGATCGCGCCGCCCGTACGGCTCAATCGGTCCATTGCGCGTGCGAGCGAGTCCGCTTCCCCCGGCCGCGATCCCAATGCGTCGCGATAGGGATCGAAATCGTGCAGCAGGAGCGGTATCGGCCGCGCCAGATCGAGATGCTCGGTGAGCAGCGCCGACCCCGAGAGGCCATTCGCCTTGCTGCGATAGCGGTGAGCGATCCAGCTTCCGCCATGGACACTGTCGAACCGCCGCTCCTCGACCTTCTCGATCGGATGGTCATGGCGGCGTCGATAGCAGACGAGGTCGGCGATCCGACCGATGCAGAGTCCATGGCGCCCCGCGATGTCGAACAGCTCGGACAGCCCCGCTACATTGCCATCGTCGGCAAGGATGCGGCAACCCACAGCGCTGGGCGCGAGGCCGGCCAGTCGGGCGATGTCGAGCCCAGCTTCGGTATAATTGGGATAGGCCAGCACGCCGGCGTCATGCGCAGCGATCGGGAAGACATGACCGGGACTGACGATGTCCTCTCGCGCCTTGGCGGGATCGATCGCGACCCGGATCGTTCGCGCCCGGTCCGATGCCGAAATGCCGGTCGACACCCCCTCGCGAGCTTCGATCGAAACGGTGAAGGCGGGCTGCCGAATCTGATCCCCGTGTCGATGGGGGATCATCTCGATGCCCAGCTCGGCGATGCGCGCGCCTTCCAGCGCCAGGCAGATCAACCCACGCCCCTCGGCCGCCATGAAGTTGACCGCGTCGGGCGTCGCGAACTGTGCCGGCAGGATCAGGCATCCCTGAACCTGCGGCCCGTGATCGTCGAGGATGATCGATATACGCCCGGCACGCGCGGCATCGATCAGGTCAAGGGCGGAACTCAACGGCGGACGGCGCGGGGACTTCGGCACCTGGGTCAACTCGCGAAGGGAGGATGGATGCTTGAGCATGGCGGCCATGGCGCGCTCCTATTCTGCTGCCGGCAGCAGCGAGCGCTGCAAGGGCTCGGAGAAATCGGGTGTCGCCTCGTGCCGCAATGGTTCGGCCTCGAGGTCCGGATAATCCGGCATCATCCGAAACATCACGATCATCACCAATGTCAGCGCCGCGACGATGACGAGCGCCGGCCGGTAACCGCCGAATTGGTCATAGGACCAGCCGATCCACGCCGGGCTGGCACCCGCCGCCAGCACGAAAACGCTATACAGCCTGGCATACACGCGGCCGTAGATGCGCAGGGGGAAATAGCGCGAAGCCAGAAATCCGAGCAGATCGCTCTCCGCGCCAACCGCCACGCCGAGCATGAGGGCTGCGAAGGGCAGCAGCGGCTCGACCCCGCTAGCGATGATCAGGCAGGCGATCCCGCTCAAACCACAGACTATCGGCCCCAGCCATCGGACATGGACCCGATCGGACAGCCAGCCGATCATCAGCCGGCTCAGAATGATGCTGACGCCAATCAGGCTTGCCATCCCTGCCGCGGTACGCGGGTCGACGTGCCGGTCGTGGAGCATAGGCACGAAGTGAAGCACCAGGCCGAAGAAAGTGATCGACATGAGCGCCATGGTCGCAAGCAACAGGCGGTAGGTCGACGTCTTGCGCGCCGCGGCGAAAGTCACTTCGCCTTCGGCAACCGGCACGCGCTCCCGCACGCTCACGGTCCCATTCGCGGGGCGTGCGCGCAGCCATAGCAATACGAGCGGGATGCTGGAGGCAGACACCGCGGAAAGCAGCAGATACCCGCTCTGCCAGCCATGATCATGGATCGCGCGAGCGACGAAGAGCGGCACGATCGCGCTCGAAACGCCGATGCCCGCTTGCGTCATACCGAGCGCGAGCCCACGCCCCCGTTCGAACCAGGTCGCGATAACGCGCGAATAGCTGACGGCAGTCGATGCGGCCGACACGCCGCCCATGACGATGAGAACGAGGAAATAGGCAGTCGGCGATCGCGTCACGGTGCCGAGCGCGAGAAAGCACAGCGACAGTCCGGCGGCACTGATCACTGCAGGTAGCCGGGCGTCGAAACGATCGATCAGCCAACCGACCAACGGCATGCTCAGCGCACTCGCTATCGTGAGTGCCAATATGGCCGCACCAAATGCCGTTCGGCTCAGCCCGAAAGCGGCCTGCAGATCGTTGGCGAAGAGGCCGAGGTTGTAGATCACCAACCCGGCGAGGCCCGCGCCGGTGCCCCATACAGACGCCGCGAGGGGTCGCCACCCTCGCCTCAATTCGCTCCATTTCGTCACCCTGGGCATCCTCTTGTCTCCTCAAGGCCAATCAGATCCGCAGCAGTTTCCGCGCGTTTTCCGACTGTATTTTGCGCCGGTCCGTATCGGAGAGTGGCACCTTGCGTACCCAGTCCGCCCCCTCCAGGTTGGACGCGAAGGGGTAATCGACCGAGAACATCACCCGATCGATGCCGAGTTCGTCGATGACCATCCGGAGCGCGGCATCCGAGAAGAACGCGCTGGTGGTTACGTGGAAATGGCTGGAATATACTTCGCGGAAGTGCAGGTCGGGCGCGCCACGCGCGAGCGTCTCATCGATACGATAGAGCAAGTGGGGAACCGTTTCGCCCATATGGCCAGTGATGAACTGAAGATTGGGATAAGCATCGAAGACCCCGCTCAGCACCAGGCGAATGGACTGGGTGCCGACCTCAACGGTGAAACCCCAGGCTGCCCATTGGAACATCGGATGGCTCGTCGCATAATCCCGGTAATACGCATCGACGACTGCACGATGCGGGAAACTCGGATGAAGGTATAAGGGCACGCCGAGCGCTTCGGCCCGCTCGAAGATCGGCCAGAAGCGCTTGTCGTCGAGGAATTGCCCCTGGGTCAGTCCATTCAGGAGAGCACCCTTGAAACCGAGCTTTTCGACGCAGCGTTCGAGTTCGTCGGCGGCGTCTTCGGGAGCGGCCGTCGGTAGAGCCGCGAACGCCGCGAAACGCGTCGGGTGGGTTTCAACGATCGATTTCAGCCGATCGTTCAGCCGACGGGAAATACCCAGCGCACGGTCGGCGGAAAAACTCTCCATGCCAGGTGGACAATGGGACAATATCTGAACGTCGATGCCGGCTTCGTCCATGGCCGCGATGCGGCCCTCGCCCACGTCCTCCAGCGTCTTGGCGAGCGCAGCCGGCACCGGAAATTCGGCCTCCAACAGCGCCGCCAGTTCCGGGTCGAGATAATGTTCCTCGAGCGCAATGATCATGCTGGCGAACTCCGGACGTTGGACAAGGCGAATTGATCGGGCTGGCACCCTTCGACCAGCAGGACGTGCGAGCGCGCGGCGGCATGGCGCTTGGCCTTGAGCGGCGCATATTCGTCACTGTCGTAAAACGCCTGGGCTGCCGCCATCTCCGGGAATCCCAGAATAACCAGCCGGGGGAGCACGTCCGGCCCCTCCAGAACGCGCAATTCGCCGCCACGGGCGACAAAGCTACCGCCCCGCGCCCGTAGGAGATCGGGCATAGCTTCGCGATACTGCGCGAACAGCGCCTGATCGTGCACCTCAAGGTTGACGATGATATAGGCTGTCACCCGTTGCCGCTCCTAATTCAGCCGCTGCGTCGCGCCACCGAACCAGTCGGTGTCGTGCGGCGCGATGCGCACGAGCGTGCTCTTGATCTCACTGAAGGTCTCGAACGCTTCGCGCCCCGACTGCTTGCCATGGCCGGACGCCTTCATGCCTCCCCAGGGAAGCGCCGGGCCAAGTCGGTGATGGTCGTTGATCCACGTCAGGCCCGCCTCGATACGCCTGGCGACGCGATGGGCGCGGGCAATGTCGCGGGTCCAAACGGCCGAGCCAAGACCGAAGGGAATATCGTTGGCTTTCGCGATCGCATCCTCCTCGTCGGAGAACGGGATCGCGACCAGCACCGGGCCGAAGATCTCCTCCTGCGCGACCCGCATGTCGTTACGGACGTTCGCGAGAATCGTCGGTTGGAAATAGAAGCCGCCATCGAAGGGAGGCGGGAGGTCCGGTCGCCTGCCTCCCGTTGCGATCCGCGCACCCTCGGCGAGGCCGAGCGCGACATAGTCCTCTGCACGCTGGCGCTGCCGGTCCGACACCAGCGGTCCGAGTTGGGTCGACGGATCGAAGGGGTCGCCGATCCGGATGCTTTCGGCCTTTTGAGAAAGCGCATCGACGAAGCGGTCGTAAATGCCGTCCTGGATGAGCAATCGCGTACCCGCGACGCAGGTCTGGCCCGTGGCGACGAAACCGGCAAAGGCGATACCGTTGACCGCGCGTTCCAGACCAGCGTCGTCGAACACGATGACGGGACTTTTTCCCCCGAGTTCGGTGGTGACCTCGATGAAGCGCGACGCTCCCGCGACGCTGATCGCGCGCCCGGCCCCTTCGCCGCCGGTGAAATCGAGCTTGGCGACGAGCGGGTGGTTGGCAAGCGCCGCCCCCGCCTCCGCGCCGAGGCCGACGACCACGTTCAAGGCCCCGTCAGGCAGCCCGGCTTGCTTGGCGATCCTGGCGAATTCGAGTGCGGTCAGCGGAGTCAATTCGGAGGGCTTGACGACCACCGTGTTACCAGCCGCGAGTGCCGGGGCGACGCTGCGCGCCATGATCGTAAGCGGATGGTTGAACGGCGTGATGACGCCGCATACACCGAGCGGCACGCGCTCCAGATAACAGAGGTGATCGGGGCCGATGTCGACGGTCTCGCCGCGTTGCGCCAACGCCAGCGCGGCGTTGTACCGGAATAGCTCGCCAACGATGCCGAGCTGGGCGCGCATCTCGCTGATTGGCCGGCCGTTGCATTCGGACTCTAGCGCCGCCAGCCGCGGCACCGCTTCGGTCACGGCATCGGCAATGCGGTGGAGAGTCTTTGCGCGTTCGGAGACGGACGTGCGCGACCAGGATGCGAAGGCGTCCTGGGCACAGCGCACGGCGCCATCGATGTCGTCCGCATCGGCCGCGGCTACCCTGGCGGCTACCCGGCCGGTGGCAGGATTGAGAATGTCCAACGCTCGACCGGAACGGCTGAGCGCCTCGGCACCATTGATCATCATTGGGACCAGCCGAACATCCTGCACTGCCGTCGTCACCAGATCCTCCTGTGCGCTATGGAAATCGATGGGTCATGCTGCGGCGACCGGAAGGACATCGGCCAGATCGCGGCGCAGATCGCCTTCGTACGCGCCGTCGACCAGGATGAAGGCCATGCGGCAGAATCGACCGCTGCGGTTCGACCAGGCATGAATGGTGCCGCGCTGGACGACGATGTCACCGGCGCGGGCCGTCACCTCGCTATCATCCAGGAGCAGCGTGATCTCGCCCGAGAGGACGATTCCATAATCCACCGTCTCGGTGCGATGCATGAGCGGGTGGCGGCCCTCGGAAAACTTGCTCCGCGCCGCGTGGAGGCTGATCTTGGCGAAGATTTCGGCGGCCTTTGCGTCGGCGATTTGCGCATCCTCGGGCGGAAAGTCGACGATCCGAAGCACCGTCCCGCCGCTGCCCGGATGCACCGAATTGCCCCGGCCGATGGTCGGGTCGCCGGCGCGGTCGATCGTCGCCGGAGCCGTCGGCGTGTTCCACAGCTCCGAGAAGATCAGTCCGGCTTGCGCGAAATTGCTGATCACGATCGGCGGCGCTCCATCCGACAGGATGATGCTCTTGCCCTGATTGTCGTGACCGGTGACGATCCGGCGAACGGGTGGAGGATCGTCCTTCATGCCATGTCCTTTCCAGCGCGCTTCGTGATCGGTCAGAAGGCGACCGCATCCCCGCCCTTGAGGTTCAGCAGCTGCCGCGCCTCGTCCGGGGTTGCGACATCGAGTGAAAATTCGCCGAGAATGCGCCTGATCTTCGCGACCTGCTCGGCATTGCTCGTCGCGAGCTTGCCGCGCGAAATATAGAGGCTGTCTTCCAGACCGACGCGTACGTTGCCGCCCATCATCGCGCCCATCGTAGCAAAGGGCATCTGAGACTTACCCGCCGCGAGTACCGACCAGACATAATCGTTGCCGAACAGGCTGTCGGCCGTGCGCTTCATGTGCATGAGGTTGTCGGGCGTGGCGCCGATGCCGCCCAGGATGCCGAACACGGTCTGGATGAACAGCGGCGGCTTCACCAGCCCGCGCTCGAGGAAATGCTGGAGGGCGAAAAGATGCCCGACGTCATAGCATTCGAACTCGAACCGCGTGCCGTTGCCCTCGCCGAGCTCCTTCAGGATTGCCTCGATATCCGCGAAGGTGTTCCGGAAGATGTAATCCCGGCTGCTTTCCAGGATCGCCGGTTCCCAATCGTGCTCCCACCGATCGAACATCTTCGCCATCGGGTAGATGCCGAAATTCATCGAGCCCATGTTGAGCGAGCAGAGTTCCGGCTTGGCGAGACGCGCGGCGGCGAGCCGGTCGTCGAGCGACATGCCGACGCCGCCGCCGGTGGTGATGTTGACGACCGCGTCGGTCGATTGCTTGATGCGCGGAAGGAACTCCATGAAGACGTCGGCCGACGGCGTCGGCCGACCGTCTTTCGGGTCACGTGCGTGCAAATGGAGAATCGACGCGCCCGCTTCCGCCGCCTCGACGGCTTGCGAGGCGATCTGGTCCGGCGTCACCGGAAGAGCCTTCGACATTGTCGGCGTGTGGACGCCGCCCGTCACCGCGCAGGTGACGATTACCTTGTTCTTCAACGAACCTCTCCTGTGTCAGCGGCGCCGGCCGGCCGCGAAGCCTGCCGGTGCACGTTCACCTGATCTTATTCGGCCGCGATCGCGGTCGACGCCTCGTCCGGATATTCGAGGTGTGGCCAGACCTCCGTCATGAAGAGCTCGAGCTCACGAATGACGGATTCCTTGGGCTGCTGGGCATAGTGGTAGATGAGCGTGATATATTCCGCTGGAACCTGCTCGTAGAGCTCGATCCAGTCACGACGCGCCTTCTCGACCGTACCGCCGATGTAAATGCCGGAATTCATGATGTTGGCAGGCCAGTCTATCGTGCCGTCAATTTCAAATTGAGGGAAGAACGGCGCGTAGAAATTCTTGTAGATATCGACGTCGTAGTCCCAGAGCATCTGAGTGAACTCTTCCTCCGTTTCCGCGATATGCGGCCAACGGACGATGTTCTGCTTCTCGCCGAGCCTGACCTTGATGCCGGCTTGCTCGGCTTCCTCGACGTAGATCCGCGCCTGAGCGTTGATCTTCTGCATCCCGGAGAAATAGGTCGGAATGAAGCCGTTCCTGGCGCAGTAGCGCACCGAATCGTCGGTCTTGCTGGTGGCGACGAACACCGGGGGATGTGGCTGCTGATAGGGACTTGGGCACACGCTGATTCGCCGGGTCGCGCCCGTTTCCGGATCCACTTCGCCCGGCGCGCCTGCCTCCGCAGTGATTTTCCAGGCGGGATAGCCCTCGACGCCCTTCCCTGCCGGATAGGGCGCCTGATAATAATTACCGTCGAGAACCACCGATTCCTCGGTCCAGCATTTCCGGAGCATGGACATGCGCTCTTCGAAAATGTCGCGATTCTTAAGATCGTCCTTGCTGCCATCCGAGACGGTCGCCACCGAGTCGGTGAACTGGCCGAGAATGTTCGTCCAGCGCGATTGATAGCCCCTCGCCACGCCGACGAAGAAGCGGCCCTTGGTCATGTGGTCGATGATCGCGGTTTCTTCCGCAACGCGGATCGGGTCCTGGGTCGCCATGACGTAGCCGAGCGCACCGACATGCAATTTCTTGAACTGACCGGCCCACCAGGCGTTTTGCACGCCGGGGTTGGGGCCGACCTCGTAACCCTCGGAATGCAGATGGTGTTCGATCGTGGCTGCGCCCCAGACCCCCAGATCTTCGGCCGCCTTGAGAATGTCGAGCCAGCCGTGGAGAGTCTCCTGATAGACCTCCCTATTGCGTCCGAGCGGGCGCAGTTTCTTGCGCTCTTCCTCGCTCTTGGCGGGAAGCATCGGATACAACTGAAGAATTATTTTGGGGCGTGCCATCGCTCTCTCCCATCTCGCTCCGTTGTTGGAGCCTCCATGGAGAGTTAACTGCGGCTACATATAACCACAAATAAGCATTTTACATCCGTGCTATACTGGATATTTATGGCTTTCTTCGCGCTGCCTGATGTCGGTACGCATGTAGTCGATGAGAACGCGAGCGGCCGCCGAGAGCGGTATCGCGGCCGAATGGACGAGGTAATATTCGAAATCCGCCGTCACGTCGGTCAGCGGGACGACCCGAAACGGGCCCGTGGTAATATCCTCGCCCAACGCGATCGTGGGCATGAGCGCCGACCAACCGGCGCGACGCACCATGTCGATCGTCGTCAGCAGGCCATCGACCTCGAGAACGCGGACATCGGTCAATCCGTGCACCTGGAGCAGGCGGTGAATCAGCGCGCCAAGCGTCTGCTGCCGTGACGGCATGACGAGACGAAGCGACTTGAGGTCGCGCAGCGCCGTCGGTTCACCAAAGCCGCCGCCCGGCTCGCCCGGCGTGAGCAGTACGAAATGATCCCTGTGCAGCAACGATAGCTCCAGGCCACGCTCCGTGGGCGTGCTCGTCGCGACCGCGAATTCGAGCCGCTGGGTCGACACGGCCTGGACCAGATCGGCGCTGTAAGCCTCGACCAGGCGCAGATCGACGTGCGGATGATCGGTGGTGAACCGCGCGAGAAGCCCTGTCGCGAGGCCCATGCAGAATGTCGGCGGAAGGCCGAAGGAGACTTCTCCGACAAGCGATCCTTTGAGCTCCGCCATCTCGCTCTTGGCTTCTTCGACCGCGCGCAGGATGTCGAGACTACGGCGATAGAGACGCTCGCCTGCGTGGGTCGGTCTGATCCCGCGAGCATGGCGCTCGACGAGCTTGACCCCGAATTCCCGCTCGAGGTTGCCGATCAGGACGCTGATGCCTGGCTGTGTGGCATGGACGCGTTCGGCCGCCCTAGTGAAACTGCCCTCCTCGATCAGGGCAACGAAGCATTGCGCCTGACGAACATCCATCGATCTGGCCCTTCAGCGTGTCGGGCCGCGTTATCCGCGCGCACCCTTTCGGCGCAAAGACGATATTTTCTCACCTCAGACAAGGGCGGCAGGCCGTCTGTCGCCCGGGCGGCTCGCGCCGATCCTTGGCGAACGGGCGACCAGATACCCGCTAGCGTCTGGACCGCGCGGCACCAAGCTCCCGCCTTGCCCGAATGCCTCGTCCGGCGTTCCTGCGCGGGCGGCCGCGGCGCTCGACGCAAGCGCGTCCGCGATCTGCACGGCTGGCCGGCAAGGAGGTCCGCGGTCAGAATGTCTCGAACAGCCCGGCCGCCCCCATGCCGCCCCCGACACACATCGTCACGACGACGTGTCGGACGCCGCGCCGCTTCCCTTCGATGAGCGCATGGCCCACGAGCCGCGCGCCGGTCATGCCGTAAGGGTGGCCGATCGAAATGCCGCCGCCGTTGACGTTGTACCGTTCGGGGTCGATCCCGAGGTGATCACGACAATAGAGTGCCTGGCAGGCGAACGCTTCATTCAATTCCCACAGCCCGATATCGTCGATCTTGAGACCATGTTTGGCAAGCAGCTTCGGAATGGCATAGATCGGCCCGATGCCCATTTCCTCGGGCGCGACGCCGGCAACCGCCATTCCCCGATAGGCACCCAGCGGCTGCAGTCCACGCCGAGACGCCTGGGCGGCTTCCATCACCACACAGGCGGAGGCTCCGTCGGATAGCTGGCTCGCATTGCCTGCCGTCACCAAACCACCCTCGATGACCGGCTTGAGTCCCTGCAGGCCGGCGAGCGTGGTCTCCGGTCGGTTGCCCTCGTCCTGGCTGATGGTGACCTCGCGGAAACTGGTCTCGCGCGTTTCCTTGTCGAATATCGACATCGTGGTCGTCATGGGGACGATCTCGAAGTCGAAAAGGCCGGCCGCTTGTGCTGCGGCGGTGCGCTGCTGCGAGGCCAGCGAATATTCGTCCTGACGGTCGCGAGAGATGCTGTAGCGCCGCGAGACAAGTTCGGCGGTGTCGAGCATCGGCATGTAGACATTGTCTATCAGGCGCTCGAGTGCGGGATCGCCTTCCTTGCGGGCCCATTCGAAATAGGGAATGTTGAGCGCCGATATATTCTCCTGGCCGCCGGCGACGACGATATCCATGTCATCCACGATGACCTGTTTGGCCGCCGTCGCGACCGCCATGAGACCGGATGCGCACTGCCGGTCGATTGTCTGCCCGGCGGTTTCGATCCCGAAGCCCGCGGCAAGCGCCCCCAGGCGGGCGACATTCAATCCGGCGGTGCCCGCCGTCAGGCAACTGCCAACGACCACATCCTCGATCTCTTCCGGCGCGATCTGCGCGCGCGAGGCGGCATGGCGGAGCGCATGGCCCAGCAATGAAGGCGACTTGGTTGCGTTGAAGGCACCCTTGTAGGCACGCCCAATCGGCGTCCGGGCGGTGGAAACGATGACAGCCTCGCGCATGATGATTCCCTTTTTCGAATGTCAGATCGATTGGCGGCGGCATGCAGCGGGCGGCCGATTGGCCGGAGGGTTTCGCTGCCGAAATAAACACTTGGCCGAAAACGGCCGGTTGGAGGCATCCCGCTCGGTCGCATTCGGTGCGTCTCTAAACGGGGGCGTTCGGCGGCGATCGCCGCCCTCCCGCGCGGCGCCAGTGCGATCAATTTGATTCCATCTGGTCATGCTAATGTGCGCCGCACGACCGGCGCGACACCAACGCTCGGGTCGAACCCGCCGGCGCTGCGAGCTGCGCCATATTCTCGCTGCAGGCGAGCGACCAGCTCGGCCGCACCAACAACGCGATCGATGGCGCCGATACCCTGGCCGGCCCCCCAGATGTCGCGCCATACCTTGGCGGCGTTCCCGCCACCCGACCCGAAATCCATGATCGACGGCTTGCTTACGGGCAGATTGTCCGGATCGAGGCCTGCCGCCACGACCGACTGACGCAGATAATTCCCGAGCACGCCGGTGAAATAGCTGGTGTAGACGATATCCGCGGCGTCGCTCGAGGCGATCGCCAGCTTGTAGGCATCGTTGGCGTTCGCCTCGCGCGTGGCGATGAAAGCCGAGCCGACATAGGCGAAGTCGGCACCCAGAATTTCGGCCGCCCGAACGGCGTGCCCGGTCGCGATAGAACCCGACAGCGCGAGCGGGCCATCGAACCATTGACGGGTCTCCTGGACAAAAGCGAACGGCGACAGGCCGCCGGCGTGCCCTCCGGCTCCCGCTGCCACCAGGATCAGACCGTCCGCACCCTTTTCGACCGCCTTGCGCGCAAATCGCTGGTTGATGACGTCGTGCAGCACGATGCCGCCGTACGAGTGAATCGCCTCGTTCACGTCCGAGCGCGCGCCAAGCGACGTGATGATCAGTGGCACGCGATATTTGACGCACAGCGCGAGATCGTGGTCGAGGCGATCGTTCGAGCGATGTACGATCAAATTCACGCCGAAGGGCGCCGCCGGCCGGTCAGGGTGACTAGCGTCGTGAGCAGCGAGCCGCGCACCGATCTCTTGCAGCCACGCTTCGAGCAGGGGGCCTGGGCGCGCGTTGAGCGACGGGAAGGTACCGATGACGCCCGACGTGCATTGCGCAACCACGAGATCCGGGTTGGACAGGATGAACATCGGCGAGGCGATGACGGGGAGGCGGAGCCCCTTCTGGAAATTGCTCGGGATAGCCATCGCCGCTCCATGGAAGAAGGTGCCGGCACAACGGTGCCGGCATCGTCACAATCGAGAATGAATGTTCATCGCGCGCCGGCGAAATGGATCGTCAGCGTGGCGCCCACGGTCGCCGGATCGCCGTTTTTCACATATTGGCCGAAACCCGTCAGCGCGCGCGTCGCATAATAGACTGTGTTGGTGACGTTCTTGCCCCAGATGCTGAGGTTCCAGGCCTTGTTCGGGGCTGTGAAGGTCACCGACGTGTTGAGCAAATTGTAACTTGGCTGGCGTGTCAGCCCGGCGGCATCGAACTTGTAGCCGCTGTTGTGATAGCCGGTCGCCGAGAGAGTGAGCGAACCAAGACTGCCAATCTCGAATTCGTAGCTGGCGTCGAGCGTGCCGGCGAAGCGAGGCGACCTGATCGTGTCGGTCCCCGACGCGTTGACCGAGCTCGTGGCGTTGCCATAGCCGGGGGCAGGCCGCGGCGAGAGCACCGGTGCATTCGGGAAGCTCTTGTATTTGCCGTCCAGAATTGCCGCCGACGCGGAAAGACGTAGGCCGCGCATCGGCGCCGCGGAAATCTCGATTTCGCCGCCGTTCATGCGCGCGGACGCAGCATTCAGCAGGACGGAAGTGCCGATACCGTTGACCGTGCCGACGACGTTCACCACGAGATTGCTGTAATCGTAATGATAGGCCGACAGATTGACGCGCAGCTTGCGATCGAACAGATCGAGTTTGGCGCCGGCTTCATAAGCCATCAGCACCTCGGGCTTGAGCGGACCGAGTGCCGTGGGACCCGCCAGGTTGAAGAGGCCACTCTTGAACCCCTTGCTGACCGACGCGTAAAACAACATCGCCGACGATGCCTGATAATTGATGCCGAATTTATAGGTCAGCTTGCTGACATTCGATGTCTTGCCCGGGATCGTCGTCGTCGCCGGCGTCGTCCCCAGGTTGGTGAAGACGACGTCGGGAACGACCTTCTTTTCCCAACTCTGCCGCAGGCCGGCCACGATGCTGAGACCCTTGTAGATGGGCACGGTTGCCTGTCCGAACACCGAATACGAATTCGTGCGTTGATGGATATCGAAGAAATAGTTCTTCGGATTGATCGGCAACGCAGGATTGACGAGGATGCTGTAAGGCGAAAAACTGAGGTTCTCGTGGAAATAGTAGCCGCCCAGAATCCAGGTGACCGGACTCGAGCTGGGTGACTGAAGCTGTATCTCCTGGCTTTCCTGCTGGCTTCGCGTGGGGATATTGAGGTGCTGCACCAGGACGTCCATCGCGCCGAGATCGGCCGCGATCAGCTGCTTGGTATCGCGATAACCGGTCAATGAAACCAGGTTGGCGAAGCCGAGATCGGCCTTCAGCTTGAGCGATCCGCCATATTGGGTGATGCGGTCGAAATTGGGCTGGCCATAAGCGACGTCGAACGGCTGCGTGACGACAGTGCCGCCGAGCGAAACGCCGGTGGCGTTCGGCTGAACCTGGCGCTGCGCCACCGCGTCGAACGAATAGGTTTTCATCGCGTCGGCCGAAAGCTCTGCCTGGAATCCGCTGCTCGGCTCCCAGACCAGCTTGCCGCGCACGGTCGTCGCGGTTTCTCGCTCCGGACTGCTCTGATCGGCGCGCGGCGAGACATTGTGGTTGAAGCTGTCCTGGCGGGAGCCGGAAAAGGCAAGACTGGCCCTGAGCGTCGAGCTCAACGGGCCGCCGATATACCCGGATCCCGAGAGCAGTCCGTAATTCCCGGCGGTGACCGAGCCATCGGCTACGAATGATTTGGGCGGACTCTTGGTGATGATGCTGATCGCCCCGCCGGTCGAATTGCGTCCGAACAACGTACCCTGTGGGCCGCGTAGAACCTCGACGCGCTCGACGTCGTAGAGCTGCTGGCTGACGGCAGCGGCATAGGAGATATAGATACCATCGACATAGGTGGCCACGCTGGGCTCCGACCCCAATGCGCGATCGCTGCCGACGCCGCGAATGAAAGGCTGCGGGAACCCGTTGGTATTGTTGACCACCAGGGCGGGCGCGAGAATCTGGATCTGCTCCGAGGAGACGATGCGCGCACTCGCCAGGGTATCGCCCCCGATCGCGGTAACAGCAACCGGCACGCGCTGCATGCTCTCGCTGCGGCGCTGCGCGGTTACGACAATGTCGCCGACCCCAACATTGTCACCGGAAGATGCAGCGGGAGCTTCGACAGCGGTGGGCGGGGCTGAAGCTGGAGGGGTCGGAACGGGCGCCGTTTGCGCTTTCGCCACTCCCGGAATTGATGCCAGGATCAAGCACCCAAATGCTTGGTACCGTCGTGAACCGTTGAACGTCATCGTTTCCTCCCCTCCAGAGAGTAGTCCGCAACTGTCTCGCTGCTAGACCGGTCCACTAAGGGTTAATGCAGCGCATCATATAAGATCAAATAATTCATCGGCATATGTTTCATAAATTGTCGTTATACATAGCCGCAACTGCTCGCAGTCATGCGACTGATTGTCACAGAGGTGGAGTCGTTGCGCTCGCCGAGGCAGATAATGGCGGAGATTGCGCCCAACTAACTGGGCACGCGACGATTTGTAGGCCGCATTTCATCTCGATCAGCCCGCGACCGCGCGGCGCTCGTAATGTTTGGCTGATGGCAGAGCTGCTGACACGAGTGCGGTTGAACATTTCCTGACGGAGAATGTACGGCAGCGCGAGTTTTCCGTCGATGCGGATTGGCCGGCGGGCGAAGCCCTGCCCAGCGTTGCGGCGGCATTCACCCTGGCATCGACCGGCTGCAGACGCGGCCAGCCCCTCGTGCGAACGGCATCCAACATATTCGCACTGTTACGGTTTTCCTGGAACGCTTATGGGCCGCCTTCCGCGGGGCCGTGGCGGGCGCCCCTGAAACGCATTTGGGAGAGGCACGCTTATGCCGCTTGCAAAATCCTCTGTCTCGACGGTCGTTGGCAAGAGGTCGGCCGGTGCGCCGCCCCGATCGCGGTTCGGGCGATTCGCCATTTGCGCGGCGATCCTGGCACAGCCTGCCGTTGCAATGCCGGCACCGGCGACGACCGCGTCATCTTCGCCCGCCTGGGAGGTGGCTCCGGCGGCGATCGCGACGCGCGAGATTCGCTTCTCCAGCCATGGCGTGATGCTGACTGGCACGCTGAGCTATCCCGCTGGCGCGACCCGCGCGCCCGCCATCGTCGTGACGCATGGGGCGGAAGCGCCCACCCGGGATTTCGGTCTATATCGCCACCTCGAGCAGGACCTGCCGAGGCTCGGCTATGCCACGTTCGTCTATGATCGGCGCGGCAGCGGTGCGTCGGCCGGCGATATCGAGGAAAGCGACTATCAAATCCTGGCCGACGATGCCGTCGCGGCGCAGCAGGCGATCGCGGCGGATCCGCACGTCGACCGCCACCGGATCGGGTTCTGGGGGTTGAGCCAGGGCGGATGGCTCGCCGCGCTCGCCGCGATGCGAAGCCCCGATGCCGCCTTCGTCATCTCCATCTCGGCCCCTCTCCAGACGCCGGCCGAGCAGATGGCTTTCGCCGTATCCAACATCCTGGCGACCAAGGGCTTCGGCGCCGATGATATCGCGCACGCGATCGCGACCCGCCACGCGGTCGAGGACTATCTGCGCGGCCGGGAAAGTACGGCGGACGCGCAGGCAGCGCTCGACAAGGCCAAGGACAAGCCCTGGTTCGACGACATCTTCATGGGCGCGACCGTCAGCGGCCATCCGGAGCAATCTCGCTGGCGCAAGGAAATGGACTATGATCCCTCGCTGCCGTTGAAGGCGCTGAAGATACCCGTGCTGGTCCTTTTCGGCTCGGACGATCCCTGGGTTCCCGTCCGTGCCTCACTGGATCAATTTCATCTGCTCACGCCGAATCATCGCAACATCGACGTAGAGGTCGTGCCGGGAGCGGATCATATGATGATGCCTCCGCCTACGACCAATCCGATGGGGTATGACGCCAAGACGCTAAAGGCCGAAGCGCCCTCGACGCCTGCCTATTTCCTGATCCTGTCGACCTGGCTCGCCCGAAATGTTGCGCTGCCATCGCGAGCGCGATGAGGGTCGCTGGGTCTGCAATCCGAGAATGCCACCGCCGATGCATGGAACGAGGTGGTGGCAGCCAGCAGCACGTCGCTAGTCGGGGAATCCATCTGCTGACGTTGTGGATCCTCCATTCAGTCGATGCCGAGATGTCGGTGCTTCGTTCAGTCGGCCGGCATTTCGACCACCACTCGCAGCCTGGGCGTGATCGCGCCGGTGTGCCCACATTGAGCGGCGATTGGCGAAGCAACCGGCCACCGTCGGAACGTGCGCGCCGGCCGGCCGCGAGTTCGCCATGTTCGCCACGTCCTCCGCTCGCGCCGCCGCAGCGGTGGAAATCCGACGGCCCCCATCACCACCGATGAATCGCGACAGATTGCCCGAAGAAAAATTTTTGCGGACCATCTTGAAAGCGAAACCGGGAGTTCCAGATTTTTCCCGCCGGATGCGATTTCGGTCCGGTACCCGAGGGCGCCGGCTCTCTCCCGGTGCTCCTCGTGCTCAAATTGCTCATTGGAGGATTTGGATATGAGGACCAATTTCGATTTCACGCCGTATCGGCGTTCCACGATCGGCTTCGACCGGCTGTTCGATCTGCTTGAGACCAGTGCGCGTGGCGACAGCAACGTCTACCCGCCCTTCAACATCGAGCGGCGGGGCGAGGACCGCTACGACATCACTCTGGCAGTCGCCGGCTTCCGGCCCGACGAAATCGAGATCGTTGCGCAAAGCAATCTTCTGACCGTCACGGGCCGCAAGCAAGCCGATGGAGAAGAGACCGATTTCCTGCACCGCGGCATAGCGTCGGGCTCGTTCGAGCGGCGCTTCCAACTCGCCGACTTTGTGGTCGTCGAGACCGCGAGCTTCGATAACGGACTGCTGCGCATCGCGATGAAGCGCGAGGTCCCCGAAGCGATGAAGCCGCGACGGATCGCGATCAGCGACAGCGCAGGCAAAGCGGTCAACGACAGGCTGGAGGGCCCGGCGGAAACACGGGACGCCGCCTGAAAGCAGCCCGCCCCGCATACGTGGGGCGGGCACCTTTCTCCCATCAACGATGATCGACGTACGAAAGGAGTGGCGATGTCGATCCATTATTGCGGGTCTCTGCGCGACCCTAGCGAACTTGTGCATCATCCGCACCTCGAGCCGGAAGTGAAACGCGCGATCCTCGCGTCCTGGGCGTCGGACGCCTTCGCGGTGCGTTCAAGCCCCACGCTCCGGCACCCACCCGAGCTGCCGCATCCCGTCGCGGTTCGCGATGTGCTTGAGGCACTGAAGCGCCTGGATCCTCGGGGTTGACGAGCGCGATGCCAAACGAGGCAGTGGCGCGGCCCACGCAACCGGCGCCACCGCCGCCAAGAACGATGAAAGGACAGGATGGATGAGTATGGGATACACGACCATCCCGCAGGAGATCATCGACTGTATCGCCCATGACCGCGAGCCGCGGGTCCGCGACCTTAAGAAGGTCGCCGATCACATTCGGGCGGATATACGCGGCAACCGCGCGGGAGATCAGGGGTCGCGCGACGACCGTCTCGAGCGCATGATGAGCTTGCGGGCGGCGGTCGCTGCCATGGCCGGTTGCGGCTGAGCAGCCGGCCGGGTTGAGGACCGACTGAGCCGACCTCGCCGCATGCCTGGGGCTGACCGCGATCCATGTGAACCGCACGCTGCGCGACCTCCGCACCAGCGACCTCGCGGCGTCGCGCGAGAATGTGTCTCGATCGAGAACCGCGTCGCCCTGTGCCGCCTCGCCGAGTTCTACCCGACTATCTCTATATCGGGAAACGGCGACGCTGAATCGCATCGGCGCTTCCCATCCAACAGGCTTTCAATCCCAATCGAGAATGAGCCGGCCGTTGGCCGGTACCCTGAAGTCGATCCGGTCCGCGCTGCTCGCATGCGGCCGCAGGGCATCGCCACCGGCGGTCATCAGGCGGCACTTCGGCAACTTGCGCCGTGGCAGCCGCACGAGGCTCAGTCCTGCGGTGCAAGTCTCGCCGCCATCGAGGCTGAGGCTCAGCGCGCGGTCGCCCGTCCGCTCCCTGGCCATGATGAAATGGTCGCAAAAGAGCCTGAACGGCGCCCCGTCGATCGGATGGAAGGCGCGCGTGGCGAACACGAACGCCGCGCCCGCGCCATATATCTCCTGTCCGACCTGCCCTGCCGGCTGCCCGTCGACATAGAGATCCTCGACCGGGAAGGAGAGAGCGCGGTCGATATGGCCGTTGCGATTCTCCGTCGCAAGGCCGTCTTCGGGCAGCGCGTCGGGATAATAGAACCAGGCGCGGTCGAGCGCATATTTGCAATATTCGCTGATCAGCAGGCGCGCGGCCGGTTCGAGCTCCGGGCCGCTGTCGCGCAGATAGCATTCGAACGCCGCGAAGCTGTCGAAACATTCGTAGATCGCCATATAAGGCGCGTCCTGAAGGCAGGTGACCCCGAGGAAATTCCTGTAGCTGGCCGCCAAATCGATCTGCGATTCCCAGATCGCGCTGTTGTGGAAGAAGCTCGCCAGATAGACATAGCTCTGCTCGCGGTAGCGCTCGACATTGGTAATGCGCCACAGCCGCAAGCACGCCGCGGCACCCCAGGCGGTCAGATTGGCCTGATAGTTGAGGTTGAAGCGCATGCCTTCGGCGGCGTCGATCGCGGCCTGCGCCTCGTGCAGGAAGCGCTCCTCGCGCGTCATTTCGTAAGCCTCGAGCATCACCCAGGCATACATGCCGCCGACATCGGTCTGTCCGCGCTCGTCGGCACCCGCCGCCTCGGTGATGACCGAAAAGTCGGTGACCTTATATTGGATCGGCCACTTATAGTCGAAATGGCGCGCCGCCTTGATGCCGAAATCGACCGTCTTGAGAAAGAGAGCGCGGGCCTGCTCGTCCCCGTCGAGGGCGAGCCGGGCGAGGTTCATCATCGGGTGGTAGAGGTACCAGGAGTCGACCGCGTCGGCGTCCTTGTCCTCGCCGACGTTCGGCAGGTAGCGGCGCAGCGTCTCCAGTTCCGGGTCATAGAAGCGGCTCAACCCGGCCGTGAAGCTCGCGTCGAGCTTGGCGGGCGCCTCGCGCCATTGTCCGTAGCGCCGCATCGCCGCAAGGAGCGAAAGCTGCACCATGATGTCGGGATATTCGGCATCGGTATAGGGATGCGCATAGACATGCCCGTAATGACGGATCGTCGCCTTCGGCGAGGTTTCGAGATCGCTCAGGGTGCGTTCGGCGCGGCCGACCCAGTCGCGATACTCGCAGCGCGGCAGGTCGAGCGCGGTATAGGCTGCGCCCAGCATCTGGATGAACAACCGCGCAGAGTCGCGCTCGTCGGCCGCAGGCTGGTCACGAATGACCAGGATGAGGTCCGACAGCGTGGTCTCCTCGCCAGCCGGGAGCGGCGCGATCGGCGGCCTGCCGCTCTGTGCGGGCGTGGGCGGAAGATAGCCGAGTTCGGGCCATTCGCCGCCGACGGCGCCATCGGGCTTCGTCTTGGTCGCGCGATAATAATCGTTCATCGACGTCAGCTGCTGGAAGTACAGCACGCTGCCGAACGCGGGCTCGGTCATATGGAGATAGAGCAGCCCGGAATTCATCCCGCGCTGACCGGCCTCGACATGTCCGCCGGCACCGAGCGGGTCGTCGTCGGCGTCAAGCGGATACAGATCGCGCGGAAGGAAGGGCACGAGCAGCGGCGCGGCCGGCGTCAGGGCAACGGTCATCCGCAGCCGTTGCAGATCCAGCCCGTCGCAACGGAAGGTCACGTGGTGCTTCCCCAGCGCGCTCTCGATCTCGAGCCGCAGTGCTTCGCCCTCCCCGCGCTCGGCGGACCGCGCGGTCAACCCTCCCGGCGCATGGGCGACACGCAAGGCGACGCCGCCGCGACGCGGCCGCCGGATGACCGCCCAGACGTCGTCGTGCGACCTCCGCACATCGACCTCCAGCTCGCCGAGCGCGAATGTCGCGACCGGCTCCATGGTGTCGTCCTTGAGGGCAGCCCGCAATTCCAGAACGTATGAACTGACGGCCATCGCCTTGTGCTTGCTGGTGGTCGCCTGGTGCATGTCGCTATCCCCTTGGTTTTCTGGAACCTCCGCCGTTGCAGATCGCGCGCCTTCGCGTCACATCCGCTCGAGCATTTCGATGTGATGCCGTACGACGGGAACGATCTTGCTCGCCGCGTTGCGCAAGGGGGGCCGGTCACCGCCGCTGGCATAGCCCTGCTGCAGCATCAACGCGTCCCGATGCGCCTTCTTCTGCTGCATGATGTAGAGCCGGTCGCGCCCCACTCCGCGTGCGGCGCGCAACGCCGCGAGATCGCGCCGCATGCCCCGGTCGAGCATGGCCTGCCTGGGGCGCAGCCCCGACCGTATCGCCGCCGCCTTCACCAGCGCCGTGCTCTTGGTGTGGTCGCGCACCATCTCGCGCGCGAAGCGCGCGACCGCTGGATTGCGCGACGACGACAGCAATTGTCCCGATTGCCGCTCGAAAAGGTCGCTGGCTCCCGCCTTCATCAGATAGAGCGGCGTGGGCACCGCAGCGCTTGCTTCAGCCATTGGCGGACGCGCTCTTGGCGCGGTCTGCGCGGTCAGGACTGCCGGCAGCGAGAGCAGGCCGGCGGCGATCAGCGTGGGAAATCTGGTCATGATGGGGCTCCGTTAGATGGGGTTGCACTAGCGTTCGGTCGTGGGTGGTGCCTGGCACCAGACGGGTGATGATCGCGAATTCGGCCATGAGCCCTCTCCTCAAGCGGCAAGGAGACCCGAGCCGGGCTTGAGCACGACCTTGGTCACCTCGTTCTGGTGATCGTGAAACATCTTGTAGCCCTCGGGTGCCGCTTCGAGATCGAGCCGGTGTGAAATGAGGAAGGTGGTGTCGATTTTGCCGTCCAGCACCGCGTTGAGCAGCGCCGGCATGTAATGCTGGACGTGGGTCTGGCCGGTCTTGAGGGTCAGGCCCTTCTCCATGAAGGCGCCCAACGGGAATTTGTCGACGAACCCGCCATAGACCGCGGGCATCGACACGCGTCCACCCTTGCGGCAGGCGTGGATCGCCTGGCGGATCGAATGCGTGCGATCGGTACCGAGGAAGGTCGACTTCTTGATCTGGTCGATGACGTTGTCGACGAAGAAGCCGTGCGCCTCCAGGCCCACCGCGTCGATCACCGCGTCGGGGCCGATGCCCCCGGTCATCTCCATCAGCGCCTCGTAGGTTTTGGTCTCCTCGAAATTGATCGTCTCGGCGCCGAACTCCTTCGCCAGCTCGAGCCGGTGCGGGAAATGGTCGATGGCGATGACCCGCTCGGCGCCCATCAGGAAGGCCGACTGGATCGAGAACAGGCCGACCGGGCCGCAACCCCAGACCGCGACGGTGTCGCCAGGCTCGATCTGGGCGTTCTCCGCCGCCTGCCAGCCGGTTGGCAGGATATCGGACAGGAACAGCACCTTCTCGTCCTCGACGCCGTCGGGGATGACGATCGGGCCGACGTCGCTGAACGGCACGCGGACATATTCGGCCTGACCGCCGGCATAGCCGCCCGTCATGTGGCTGTAGCCGAACAGCCCTGACATCGGCTGGCCGTAAAGTTCCTGCGCGATGTCCTGGTTGTCGGCGGGCAGGCCGTTGTCGCACGCGGCATATTGATGCTTGCCGCAATGGTAGCAGCGCCCGCAGGCGATGGTGAACGGTACCACCACCTTCTCGCCCTTGGTCAGCGTCGACCCTGACCCGACCTCGACCACCTCGCCCATGAATTCGTGGCCGAGCACGTCGCCCGCCTGCATGGTCGGGATATAGCCGTCATAGAGGTGGAGATCGGAGCCGCAGATCGCGGTCTCGGTGACCTTGATGATGCAATCGCGAGGATTGACGATCTCGGGATCGTCAACGGTATCGACGCGCACGTCATGCTTTCCGTGCCAGGCGAGCGCGCGCATCAGCCCAGCTCCTCGTTGAATTGCTTGATCGTCCGGGCGGCCGTGGCGACCTCGCCGGTTTCCATCAATTGCTTGAAGCGGCGCAGGTCGCGCCGTGCCTGGATCGCGGGCTCGCGCTGGAACAGCTTGGCGACGATCTTGCCGATCGCGCCGCCGGGCGGGTCGTAGGCGATCGTCGCCGTGACGACGGTGCCGCGCGCGCCGGCGCTCTTGAAGGTGATGCGGCCGGAATTGGGCACATCCGCGCCCTCGTCGGACTGCCAGGTGATCGCTTCATTCTCGATCTCGTGCGTGACGGTCGCATCCCACTCGACGGTCTTGCCGCCCGGCGCCTTGACCACCCAATGCGAATGCGTCGGGTCGCGTACCTCGACGCGCACGATATTCTCCATGAAGGATGCGAGGTTCGCGAAGTCGCGGAAGTAAGCGAACAGCTCGGAGGCGGGGCGATTGATGGTGACCGAGCGTCCGACCAATTCCCGGTCGCCGCCCAAATCCTTGGCAGTGGTCGCCGGCGCATCGTCGCGATCAGTCGCGTCCCTGTCTCGCCCGATAATGTGGTCGGTCACGGCGATTCTCCATCTGCGCGCGTGGCCGATCAACAGTGGTGATGCCCCACCGGTTCCTTGCTTTCGGAGCGATCACGCCCTTTTCACCGCAGAACTAAACCTAGGTTAGCATCTATTTGAATTTTCGTGATTTCGATTTGCCGCCGGCGCGCGCTTTCAATCCGACAACTTCGGCGCCAGATGTAAGCTCACCAGTAATCGATGCGACCCGAGCGCGGGCCAGCGCGCGAACCGACAGTTCATCCCCCCATTTCTTGGAATAGGCGGACGCCTCCTCGCCCTTATTGATCGCGAGCGAGACGCGTCCGCCGGGAACGGCGAGCGGACACTCGGATTCGGGGAGCGGAATGATCGAAATCCATTTGCTGCGCTATGCCCTGGCCGCAGCGGACACGGGGAGCTTCCGCCAGGCCGCGGATCGGTTCCGCGTCAAACAATCGACGCTTAGCAAGCACATCCTCTATCTCGAGCAGCGGCTCGGCCTTGCGATCTTCGCCCGATCGACCCGGGGCGTCGTGCCGACCGAGCCCGGTGCCGTGTTCCTCGCCCGTGCGCGCTGGATCGTCGACGACATCGACGCGCTCGGCCGGGACACCTCGGCGATCGCCCGGGGACGGCGCGACACGCTCCGGCTCGGACTCGGCTATCCGATCGTCGCGGGCGCGTTCAGCGCGGCGCTCCGGTCCTATGCCGATTGCCATCCGGAGCGAGCGATCGAGGCGACCGAGGGATCGCGCGCGACGCTGCTGCGTGGCCTGTCGACCGATCGCATCGACGTCGCGATCCTGCCCGGACTGTCGCTCGCGCCGGAGATCCGCTCGTTCAGTTTCTGGAGCGAGCCTCTATCGCTCGCGATCGCCGCGGGTCACGGGCTGGCGGCGCAGGAACGGATCTATTGGACCGACCTGCGCGATTGCACCTTCCTGGTGACCGCGGCGGAGCCGGGGCCTGACATCGCGCAAATGATCCGCGCCCGACTGTCGGCGCCGGGCCACTGCCCTTGCGTGGAGACGCAGGCGGTCAGCCCACAGAGCCTGTTGCCGCTGGTCTCGGGCAACCGCGTCGCGGTCAGCTTCGGCAGCCAGCCACCGTCGGGTTCGCACGACGCTGCGGTCTTCCGCGTGCCCCACGACGCCTTCGGGCCGACGCGGCTCGAACAGGGCGTCCACTGGCGCGTCGGGAACCGCAATCCGGCGCTCGCAGCCTTCCTCGACCACATGGCGAGACGATTCGAGAGCGCTCCGGGGGAACTCGAGGTAACGCCCTGAGATCAGGCCTTTGCGGGCCGTCGCTGAGACCCTCTGGATGAAGCAGGATTGAAGGGTCACCACGCATCGGGGGCAATGCGTGGCGACCCTTCCCGCTCCCCGACCGCATCCTGGGGGCATCGGATCGGCCGGTGCGGATCCGGATCAGCGAGCGGTCGAGACCGCGCCGGTCGCCAGGTTCCCGATCGCCGTCGCGGCGAGCTGGTTGCCCGTGAGCGCCATCGTGCTCGCTGTGAGGGCGCCCGTCCGCATGCCGGTGGTCGAACCGATCACCGAAGCCGCGACCGGCGCGTTGTTGGACTGGACGTTGACGAGCATGGCCGAGGGCGCGCCGGTGCCACCGACAGTGAGCGTATTCGTCGCGGCGTTGCCATAGGCGCTTGCGACCGCGCTGTTGCCGCTAACGCCGAGCATCGACGACGAAACCGAGCCCGGGGCATCGAGCGGACCGCCGACGTTGCTCGTCGCGCGCGCGGTGACCGCACCGTAATTGCTCTGCCGGTTGACGAGCAACGCAGGCGCGCTCGCGTCCGTTTCGAAGGCACCGAGCATGACCGTCGGCGCACCGACGGCCGGCGCGTTGCCGGTCGACACCGTCACCTCATTGGCGACGCTGTTGCCGCGCGCGATTGCCTGAACGAGGTTGCCATCGATCGTGGCGGTCGAGCCACGGATGGCCGCCGGCGCGGCACCAGCCGGGGCCAAGGCGGTTTCGAGATCGCTGGCCGCCGTCACCGTCGCCGCGTTCATCTGGCTGCTCGCCAGGCCGGCGTTGGCGCCCACATTGGCGCCGGACGTCGACACGGTGTTCGAAGCGTGGTTGGCGGACGCATCGGCCACGGCGCCGTCGCCCGCGAGGTCGAAGACGGATCCCGCCATGCCCGCCCCGGCATCGGCGTCGAGCACGGACGTCCGCGCGGTCGCCGCGACGCTGCCGGCCGCGAACTGCTCGTTCGCCAGGACATGGTCGCCCGCGATCGTCGCCGTGCCGAGATTGCCAACCACCGCACGCGCGGTGCCGCCCGGGATCGAGCCGATCTGTGCCGCCGAGACAGCGAGACCATTGTCCGCGTCGTTCATCGCGGCGGTCGCCTGGTTGGTATTGCCGGTCATCGACAGCGAAGAAGTGTCGAGCCCCGCCCGACCGGTGATCTGCATGTCCGAGGTGGCGACGATCGTTCCCTCGCCGAATTGCGAGGAGGTCAGCGCGGACCCGGCCTCGGGCATCGTCGCGGCCTCAAGCGACAGACGGTCGATGGCGGTATTGCCGACCGAGGTTGCGCTCTGGCTGTTGCCGCTGACGTCGAGCTGGGACGCGCGGGTCGCGCCACTTCCGCCGACCCCGAACGTGCCGATGACCGTCGTGGCGAGGCCCGATGGCGTGCCGCCCGCGGCGACCGGCTGCCCGAGCCTCTGGTAGTTGGACAGGGCCATGTCGGCGGACGCGCCATAACCATTGTCGAGCGAGCCCGCGACGGCTTGGTCATGGCCGCCGCCGTTGCCGAGCGTCGCCGCGGAGACGGCGAGGCTGTTGCTCGCGTCGTTGCCGACGGACGCGCCGGTCAGGCTGTTGCCGATGATGCTCAGCGTCGAACCGGCGACGCCGGCGGCGAGGCTGATCGTGACGCCCGCGCGATCCGCCGCGTCGCCGACATTGCTGCGCAATTGGCCGTCGACCGTCTGGCTGTTGCTGACGGCAATGCCCGAGCGGACCGAGCCGCCATCGAGCGTCACGCCGTTGACCGCAATATTCGCGGTCGCCGCCGAGGCGGCGGTGTTCGCGTCGGCGGCGATCGTCGAGCGGTCGACCGTACCGCCGAGATCCACACCGACCCGGTTGGCGGTCATCGTCGCGATGACGCTCGCGCCGTTCGTCGCCTGGACGTTCTGGACGCCGAACGGGGCAGTGGTTCTGGCGGCCCCGTCGGCGCCCGTCAGCGCCGTGCCGACGACGCCCAGACCAGGACCACTAGGTTCGCCGGTATCGATCGTCGCCGCCTCGACGGTGAGCAGATTGCCCGTCGCGCGGTTGGCGACCGCCGTCGCCGTTTGCGCGTTCTGGGAAACGTCCAAGGTCGAGCCCAAGACCACCCCACCGACGTCGGCGAGGGTACCGCCGTTGGTCGCGGCGACGAGATTGTTGCCCTGGTCGCGTTGGACGTTGGTGATGTTGGCGATCGTGGCAGCGCCGCTCGCCGCTCCGTCCCCGGCGATCCCGGCTGCCTTCAGGTCGAGCGCGTGCGACGAGCGGTTGGCGGTGGCGCTCGCCGACAGCGCATTGTCCTGGACGGTGGCGCTCGAGCCGGTCAGTCCGCCCGTCACGCCGAACGCGATGCTCGCGGGCACGAGCCCGACGGTCGCCGCGACGTTCCCGGACATGCTCTGGCTGCCGAGATCGGCATAGAGGGCATCGACGGACGCCGCGTCGCTGCCCGAGGCCGACGCGAGCGAGGCCGGCGAGCCGGTCGCGGGCGCCCGGACCGGGCCGGCCTGGATCGACAGCGCGTCGTCGACGCGATTGCCGGTCGCATCGGCACCGACCTGGTTGCCGCTCAGATCGAGGCGGCTGTTCGCCCCCGCGCCCGCGGAGAGCCGCACGGCGTCGGTGTCGAGCGCCGAGACACCCGATCCGCTATCGCCGGTCTGCATGCTGACGATCGCGCCGCCCGCGCCGCCGTTAGCGAGCGACAGGCTGTCGCTCGCCTGGCTGCCGACCGCCGACGCCTCGATCGTGTTGTCGGTGACGCCGAGCGTCGCCGAGGAGACGGCACCAGCGTCGATGCCGACCTCGCTGCGCAGCGCCAGCGACTGGACCGTCGCATCGGTCATGGTCTGGCCGTTCTCGACCAGGCGGTCGGCATCGGCCGTGACACCTGGTCCGGCGACCGAGAGCGATGAGGGCGCAGCGGCCGCGGACGTGACCTCGTCGCCATCGAGGGTCGTGGCGGCGGCGTTGGCGCGCGCGGAAGCGAGGATGGAATTGGCGGCGACGCTCGCGTCGCCGACGCGGACGGTGCCGACCTGCTCCGCCATGCTCGCGCGGTCGATGTCCACCGTGATCGGTGCGCCAGTCGACTGCTCGTTGATCGCGGATCGCGGGGCGCCGGCCTCGGTCGTCTGCGCGAGCGCGGGCGGTCCGAGCAAGGCGAATGCGGCGCCGACACCGGTGAGAAGCCGGGTGCGGCGGGAGAATCGGTGGTTCATGGAATCAAATCCTTCAGCTGGGGAAAAGGGCGTTCGACACGAAAGGCTGGCTGGCGGGCGCCTCCTGTCGGCTCGAGGGAGGGAAGGTCAGGCGCCGATCCGCAGGCGCGCCACGTCCTGGAAACCCGACGCGGCGCTGCGCACCGCCGGTCCGGACGGGTCGGGGCGCCAGACGACCGAGACGGGTCCCCGAACGCCGCGCGCGCGCAGCGCCGCGACGACCGCAGCGACACGCTGATCGGTGAGCGCCTCGCGCCTGGCCGGATCGAGCGCCTCGGTCTCGTGCGCGACGAGGACGATATCGAGCGTGGCCTTGGCGGCGGCGGTGGCGATCCGCTCGAACAGAGCGTCCGCGGTCGCCGCGGGCGCCGCCGAGGCGAACTCGAAGGGCACGGCCGCCGCGCCGGCTGCACGCGCCCCCCCGGCCGACGCGAGGGCGTTGATCGGATGGAGGGAAGCGAGCCGCGCGGCCGGCGCGGCGGCAGCGGAGGCGATCGTCTCGGCAGGCGAACGCGGGATCGCGACCGCCGCGGAATGCGACAGGCAGGCCGCCGGATCGCGCCTGGTCGCCGCGCCGACCAGCCGCAGCGTGGCTTCCTCGAGTGCCGTGCGCACGCCGAGCTGCAGCGGTTCCTGCCCCTTGGCGCCGGCATCGACGTCGAACAGGTTCGAGCCGAAGAAGCGGAACAGGTCGAACCCGACCTCATAACCGGTGAACTGCTTGGTCAGGCTGATCGTGCGCACCACGACCAGCGAGCGCGTGTCGACGATGCGGAGATCGATGGCGACCGACTCCGTATAGGTCCGCGCCTTGGGCCCGAGTTGGCTGACGGCAACGTCCACGCCGCCCGAGCGGATGTCGTAATTGAGCTCGGTAATGCCGCCGACGATGTAATAGTCCGAGGCCGCGATGCTGCCGCCATAATAAGGCAGCCACGGCACCTTGCCGGCGCCTCCAGCGGTGCCGGCAACGTCGTGGACGACGCCGTCACCGAGCTGCCGCCGATCCGTATAGCCGAGTTCCCGCTCGGCGATCGTCGGATCGAATCGCTCGGCCAGGGTGACAGCGCCGCCGAGCTTGCCGAGCGCCGAGGTGACCATGAGCGCGCCACCCTGGGTGATGGCGTTGCCCTCATTGACCGAATATTTGCCGGTGTAATCGCGCACGTCCCCGACCGCGATGACGGGCGGCCGCCCGTGCGCCGCCAAGAGTTCGGCACCGAAGCACGCCAGCGCTCCGTCCATCGGCGTGCGGTTGTCGCGGACCGCCGACCCGATCAGGGTCGGCACCTCGTCCGCGGCCAGACGCGCCTGATGAAGCCGGACGCACCCGCCGAGGCCAGACGCGAGCAAGGCGAGCAGCACCGCCCCCTTCCCGGCCAATCGCCCCGGGCGACGATCGAGCGCGCCCATCAGTTGAGCGCCGCGAACGAGCAGGCGTTGCTGTTCTGCACGCTGGCCGACTGGGTGCCGCCGTTCGACTGGGTCGAATTGAGTGCCTGTGAGGCGGTCCCCCGCACCCATGTCTCGGTCGCGCCGGTCACGCCGGAGGTAACCGCGCCGCTGTTGGATTGCTGCGAAGCACTCGACCCGCCTGCCCTGCCCGCATCGACGCTTGAACTGTTGGCATTGCCGGTCGAGGTCGACGAGGCACCGGTGACACTGGGCGAGTTGGCGACCGCCGACTGACCGTTGCTGTTGCCGACCGCGCTCGCGGCGACAGAACAGTTCACCTGCCGCGCAATGTCGGTGGTGTAGATCGGCGCCGCGTAATAGCCGCTTCGTTGCTTAGCGATCATGTCGAGAATCGCCGCCTGGTTGGCCTTGTCGGCCGATGTCCGGAACTGCCAGGCCGAATTCTCGCCGAGATTGTTTGCCTCGGCAGGAACCGCAGCACCAGCGATGAGCAGAACGGAAATACCGGTGGCGATCCACCCAACCGAGGATCGCGAAGCAGACCGCGACCGAGCTCGAGCAATAACCATGACGGAGGCTCCCTCTCGCCGGCCGCGGAAATGCGGGCCGGCGTCGGGGGCCATCAAGAAGAAGCCAGAACCGCCGAGATCAACAACGAAATCGCGTCATCGTAGTGCGGCGTAGAAAGACAGGTCGCAGCGCAGTTCGCCAACGGCCGAGTGGCCAGATTTCTTGGTGCGCCAACTACGAAGACAATGCGACATCGCAGCGAATCTTCAAACGCGTCGCGGGTTGGCCCTGACGGTTAGCGGCGCTCGTTCGCTGGCGATCACAAAGTACGTGTTGCAGCGAACGATGTTCAGCGGGAGATCAACGGCTGCTTAGCGCCCTATAATCGGTCGTTCAACGGGCGCAGGTGTGATCCCGAAAGCGGACGCTTGTCACCATCCAGTGTGCTAACAGATTTGAGAATTTCTCAGGCAAGTAAAGGGCGCGCAGAGGGTTGGTGAACGCGGACATTTACTACATGCAATTCGTAGCGGTCGGCTAAAAGTCACAAAGGCGAAGAGGGCCGTCTGGTCCATCGTGCGACGGCCCGTGGATGAGTCAGATCCGGTGCGAACCCGTATCAGGCCTTGTAAGTGGCGGCGAGTTGCCCCCACATTCCGTTAGCTTGGCGGAGCACCCGAACAGGAGGCACAGTCTGGCGCAGGGGGGATGAGTTGAAGAGTTTCAGGTTCCTGCACGCAGCCGATATCCACCTCGACAGCCCGCTGCACGGCCTGTCGAGATACGAGGGCCTGCCCGTCGACGAGATCCGCTCGGCGACGCGCGCAGCCTTCGACAACCTCGTGCAGTTCGCGATCGACGAGGCGGCCGACTTCGTCGTGATCGCGGGCGACCTCTTCGACGGCGACTGGCGCGACATGGGCACCGGCCTCTACTTCGCGAAGGCGATGGGACGGCTCGACCAAGCGGGCATCCCGGCGTTCCTGCTGGCCGGCAACCACGACGCGGCCTCGGTGGTCTCGCGCACGGTCCCTTGGCCTCCCAACGTCCGGCTGTTCGGTTCGCGGCGTCCCGAGACCCATCGTCTCCCCGACCTCTCCGTCGCGGTCCACGGCCAGAGCTTCTCGACGCCAGCCGTCACCGAGAACCTTGTCCTCGCCTATCCGCCGGCCGAGCCGCATGCCTTCAACATCGGGATGCTCCACACTGCCCTGGCGGGCCGGCAGGGCCATGCGGATTATGCGCCCTGCAGCGTCGACGACCTGCGGTCGCGGGGTTACGACTACTGGGCGCTCGGCCACGTGCACGAGTTCGAAGTCGTCAGCAACGAGCCCTACGTCGTCTTCCCCGGCAACGTGCAGGGTCGGACCATCAGGGAGACCGGCGCCAAGGGCGCGGTCCTGGTCGATGTAGCCGACGGCGACGTCGCGTCAGTGGAGCGGGTCGAGCTCGACGTCATCCGCTGGGTGCGTCTCGACGTGGACTGCGCCGGGGCGGGCATGGACGACGCGGAGGATCTGCTGCGGTCCGCGCTCGTCGGCCTCCACGGCACGAACGCCTCGGGCCGGCCGCTGATCGTGCGCGTGACGCTCGTGGGGGAGACGGCGGAGGCCGGCGCGTTACGGGACCGCGCCGCGACACTGCGCGACGACGTGCGCGCGATCGCCACCTCTATCTCCCCGGACTTGTTCGTCGAGAAGGTCCGGGTCGAGGTGACCGAACCGGCGCGGGCAACGGTCACAGTCGGCGGGGACCTTGGCGCCATGATCGACGGGGCGGTGGCCGATCCCGACCTCGTTGCCGCGATCGGCCGCGACCTCGAGCGCTTCATGCTGGCGGCGAGGACGTCACTGGGCGAGCCCGATGACGGCGAACTGCGGCTGGCGGCAGCGCGGGGTGACTGGGCTGGCGTTCTCGCCACCGCGTCGGCCGCACTGCGGTCGCGCCTCACGAAGGAGGGCTGAGCATGCGCTTTTCCCGCCTCTCGCTCGAACGCTACGGCCGCTTCGAGGACTGCGAGCTGGACTTCCGTGCCGGCAGTCCCGACCTCCACGTCATCTACGGCGAGAACGAGGCCGGTAAGACGACGTCGCTGGCTGCGGTTTCGGACCTGCTCTTCGGCTTTCCCCAGCGATCACCATACAACTTCCTGTTCGACTATTCGCTGCTCCGCGTCGGCGCGGTGCTCGAGGACGGCGGCACGACGCTCGCCTGCCGCCGGAAGAAGGGGACGGGCGGCACGCTGCTTGGTGCCGACGACGCCGCGATCGACGAGGGGCTGCTCGCCGCGATGCTACGCGGCCAGACCCGCGACACGTTCGGCCTCTCCTTCAGTCTGGATCAGGCGGCGCTCCGTTTGGGCGGGCAAGCCATGGTCGAGGCGAAGAACGATGTCGGTCGCACGCTGTTCGCTGCAGGGTCTGGCCTGACCGGTGTATCCGACGAGTTGGGCCGCCTTGAGGCGGAGGCCGACGCGATCTGGGGCCCGACCACCCGCGGCAGCCGCACGTTCACGCAGGCCCAGCGCCAGCTTGCGGAGGCCGCGAGGATCGTGCGCGACGACGCGTTGAAACCAAAGGCCTGGTCGGACGCCAGGATCGCCACGGAGCGGACGCGCGAGGCGCTGGAAGCGGCGCGCCGCGACCGTGACGCGGTCCAGACCGAGTCCAGGTCCGCCGAACGCGTCAGGCGTGTCGCACCTCTCGTCCGGCGCCGCGAGGAGCAGACGGCGGCGCTCGCCGACTACGAGGGGATCGTAGACCTCGGGCGTCAGCGCGAGAACGCCGCCGAGGAGCTGATCCGTGAGGCGGATGAGGCGGTGCGCGCGATGGCGGCGGCCGAGAGCCTGCGCGCGGACATCGCCGACAGGCGTGCCGCTGTATCGACCGACGCGCAAGTGCTCGGAGAGGCGGAAGAGGTCGATCGCCTCGTCGCCGAGGCGGGCGCCGAGATCAAGGCGAAGCGCGACCTGGTCGGCCTCGAGGCGGAACACGCCGATGCGACGGCGGCGGTCCGCCGACTCCGCGCCGAGGCTGGTTCGAACGCCGATGCGGCGCCGCCGCGCGAACTCGCGGCGCGCTTGCGGGAGCTCTCCCGTATCGACGGCGAGCAGCGTCTGGCGGCGCGCCAGCTCGAGGAAGAGCGGCAGCGCATCGATGAGCGGCGGGGGCGTGCGGAGGCGGCGCTTGCCGCTAACATAATCGGCGACGCCGACGACGCGTTGTCGTCAGCCGTCGACGAGGCGCGCGCGCTGGGCGCCGACGCCGACTCCCGCTGCGACGCCGCGCGCGACAGGTTGGACGTCGCCAGGCGCGCCGCCGCCGACGCGCTTGCCCGGCTCGCGCCGTGGACGGGCGCTGCGGATGCGCTCGCCCGCCTGCCCAGGGTGGACGCCACCGAGATACAGGAGGCGCGCGACGCCCTGGCGGCCTTGGTCGCGGACATCCGTCGCGAGGAGGAGGCTGCCCAGCGCGCGTCGGACCAGTCTTCGGCCGCGGCGCTCGAGATCTCGCAGCTGGCGACCGGGACTGCCGTGTCGGCCGAGGACATCCTGGAGGTGCGGGCTGAGCGCGACCGTTTGTGGCGGCCGCTCCGCGACCACCTCGTGGATGGCGCGTCCCTCGCGTCTCCGGCAGACGCGGTCGCGGGTTTCGAGACCGGCGTCGCGGCGGCGGACGGGCGGGCGGACTCACGCTACGCGGCCGCCGACGCATCGGGCAGGCTGTCGCTGCTGGAGCGGACGCGGGCGTCGCACGACCTCGCGGGCGAGCAGGCTGCGGCCCGCGCCCGATCGGCGCGCGACCGTCACGACCAGGTCCTTGCCACCTGGCGGCGCCGGCTGGGCGATGCCGGCTTGCCTGAACTCGAGCCTGGCAGGTTCAATTCCTGGCAGGCGGACCGCGACGCATGCGAGGCGGCGCAGACCGAGTTGCGCGGCCTGGTCTCAGAGGCCGAGCGGTCTGAAACCAAGCGCGACGCGGCGCGATCGGCGCTCGCCGCTGCGCTCGGGACCACGGATGCCGCCGGTCCGCTCGGGCCCGTGCTCGCCAGGGCGGAGGCGCGCCGCGCCGCGTCCGAGGACGTTTCGCGCAAGCGCCTGCTGGCGCAGGCGGAGCTGGATCAGGTCGGCGTCGAGACCACCGCGCTCGACCGAAGGGCCCGCACGGCGGAGGGCGCGGCGACGACGAACGCCGCAGCGTGGGCCGCGGCGTTGGCCGAGGCGCGCCTGGACATCGACGTGACCGCCTGCGGAGCCGTGCTCGATCTCCTCGACGAGCTTCGCGAGGCGTCTTCGTCCGAAGCGCTCCTTCGTCGCCGCATCGACGGCATCGCGCGCGACACCCGGGATCACGCGGCGGCGGTGGGACGGCTCGCCGACACGCTCGGCATCGCCGCGGGCGAGGTGCCCGAGCGTCTTCGCTCGATGCGGGACCGGCTCGCGGCGGCGCGGATCGCGGCGACGCTTCACGGTTCGCTGGACGAGGAGGACCGTCGCCGCCAGGGCGAGCTGCAGGAGGCGCAGGCCAAGCTGAAGGCGACTGACGAGGCCCTCGCGCCATTCCTGGCAGAAACCGGCGCGGCGGACAGGACTGCGCTCGGCGTGGCGATCGAGCGCTCAAGTGCCAGGCGCGCGTTGGTCGAAGGGGTGGCCGCGACCGAGGGCGCGATCACCGGGGCCGGCGACGGTCTCGGACTCGACGCACTGGTCGCCGCGGTTCAGGCGACCGACCCAGATCAGATCGCGTCGCAGCTGGCGACGCTGGGATCCCGTCTCGATGACCTAAACGCGGCGGTGGATGCGGCGGCAACTGCGCACGGCGACGCCCGTGCCACCTTCGCGGCGCTCGACACGGGCGGCACCGCCGCCGTCGACGCGGCGGCCGATGCCGAGCAGGCCCGTTCGGAGCTGGAGGTCCTCGCCGAAGACTACATCCTGAAGCGGACGCAGGCGGTTACGCTGAAGTGGGCTATCGAGAGGTATCGCGAGCGGCATCAGGACCCGTTGCTGTTGCGCGCGGGCGAACTTTTCTCGACCCTGACCACGGGACGCTACGCGACGCTCAAGGTGGATACCGACGGCCCCAGCCCCCGGCTCCGGGGCATGCGCGACGACATGCGGACGATGGTCGACGTCGACGCGATGAGCGAGGGCACCACCGACCAGCTGTTCCTCGCGCTGCGCCTCGCCGCGCTCGAGCAGTCGGTCGAGGCCGGGGTCGCCCTACCGTTCCTCGCCGACGACCTATTTGTGAACTTCGACGATCGCCGGGCGGAGGCGGGCTTTCGGGTCTTGGTCGAGGTGGCCCGGAGCACCCAGGTGCTGTTCTTCACCCATCACCCGCACCTCGTCCAAATCGCAAAATCCGTGGTCGGAGCCGAGCTCCATTCCGAATGCACGCTGTCGTGATCGGACGGGTGAACTTTTTTTTCCCGATTTTCCGCTTCCGGATTCGCTTTTCACTCTGAGGTACAGATTTCGAGGAGATTCTCATGAGTGACGCGGACGATGAGCCTCCGCTGCCGGACGATCACCGCACGTGGCGATTGATCGTTGAACAGGGACAGCTTGCCAGGTTCCCCGAAGGCGTAATCGTCGGCGCCATCCGCGCCAACTACCGCCGCGAAGGCGTCGACCAGATGTTTGTCCGCGAGATGATCGTCTTCATCTCCGACCGCATGCTGTCGGTCCTGCGCGGCGAAATCTCGACTAAGACCTTCCCGGACGGGGGGCGCGCTGTCGTCGAGGCTGTGCATGATGCGATGCTCAGGGCGTTGCTGTCGCCGACGGCGGCAGACGGCGAAGGGCTGCGCAAGTGGTTCAAGACGACGCTCCGCAAGCGTGCGATCGATCATGTGCGCAAGGAGTTCAAGAAGATGAACTTCATGCCCGACATGGTCGATGATCCCGGGGGCATGGTGGATCCGCGGACCGAGAACTTCTCGGAGACGGAGCAGGTAGCCTATGTGCAGCGCATCGTCGCGGCCCTCCGGGGCAAGGGCGTGCGCGACGTGTTCGAGCTCCACATGCGCGGCTTCCGCTGCAGCAGCGTCAAGGGCGAGTCGATCTCGAGCATCCTCAAGATCGATCCGGACACCGCCTCGAAGAGGCTGGCGTCCGCGAAGCAACAGTTAGAGAAGATGATCGGAAAATCGTGATGGAAGACAATCAGCAGGAAAGGGATGAAGTGCTGATCGCGTTCCACGAGGAGTGCGACATCCCGACAAGTGCGGACGTGGCGCGTTGGACGCTGGCACACCCGGAGTTCGCCCAGGACATTCGCGAGCACGCGGCCGTCCGGCTGGCGATGGTTGCGGACCTGGTCGAGGAGCCGGCCCAGCTGGACGACAACATGGTCGCGCGCGGCCGTAGCCGGGTGCAGGCGGCGATGTTCGAGGCGGAGGCCGGCGACCTTGCCGTCCCGTCGACGGCGACATCGGGTCCGACGCTGACCGCCATGCTGAAGTCGGCGGGCCTGACCCAGCCGGACCTAGCCCGCAGGTTGCCGATTAAGCGTGTCGTGGTGGCCGATCTGTTTGCTGGCCGGATGCGCGACGTGCGACCACGTTTCTCGACCGCGGTCTCGCGGGAGCTCGGCGTGTCAGTGGCTGCGTTCAACGTCGCCCATGCGCACGCCGCCCGCATTCCGGCGCTGGGAGGCCGTGCCAAGTCCGTCGGGCAGCCGGTGGCGAACCAGCGGAGCTTCGAGGAGATCATACGGTCATCTGGGATGAGCGAGGAAGAGATCGACTACTGGCTGGCCGACGCCTGATGGACGCGTGGAGTGACATCCGGCTCGCCGCACGCGACTGCCGCACCGCCGCGCTGACCAAGGCGGGTGCCGCGCCGACCGCACGCCAGCTTGTCGACGCGATGGCCGAACTGGAGGACTTGGAGATCGTCGCGTTCGATCCGGGCACGCGGGCCGGCGAAAACGTCCTCGGCTTCTTCGAGCGCGGTTCCGGCATCGTCCACGTCGCGCGCGGCCAGGCCAGTGAGGACGAGGTCGTCGTCATCGCGCACGAGCTCGGCCACTTCCGGCTCCACACCGATCCCGAGAGCGACGTTACCGACGTGTCGATGCGGCTCTCCGGCGAGCCGGTGGAGAGCGGCGGGGCGCGCGTCGATGGATACTCCTCTCGCGAACGGAAGGAAGTGCAGGCCGACGTGTTCGCGGGCGAGTTCCTCAGCCCGTCCGACTGGTTGAAGGACCGACTGATGGCAGGTGCTAGGCCTTCCGCGATCGCGACAGAGCTGGGCCTGCCCCGCAATCTCGTGCTTCAACAGGCGATCAGGGCGCTGCTGCTTCCTCCACTCGTGCGGCACGACGTCGTTGAGGGCGCGAAGCTCGTATATGGACTCGACGACGACCAGCAGGCGGCCGTCGATTGGCGCGACGGCCCCCTGCTGGTGCACGCCGGTCCGGGCACGGGGAAGACGCGCACCCTAGTCGAGCGGGTCTCGCGGATACTCAAGGAGGATACGCCCACCTCTGTCCTCGCGCTCACCTTCTCCAACAAGGCCGCCGAGGAGATGCGGGAGCGCCTGTCAGCGGTCGACGCTGATGCCGCCATCGAGATGTGGGTCGGCACGTTCCACGCCTTCGGCCTAGAGCTCGTCACCCGTTACGCGGGCCGGATCGGTCGCACGGACAAGGTCAAGATCCTCGATCCGACTGCGAGCCTGGCGTTGCTTGAGGCCAATCTCGAGCAGCTTCCGCTCCGGCACTATCAGAACCTTTTCGAACCGGCGCTCGAACTCGCCTTCGTGGTCAGCGCGATATCGAGAGCGAAGGACGAGCTGATCGGCCCTGCCGAATATCTGGCCGCCGCACAGGCGGACTTGGCAGTGGCGATGGACGAGGTGGCCCGGGAGGCAGCCGGTAAGGCGGTCGAGGTCGGCGAGGTCTACTTGATCTACGAGCGGCTGCTCTCGGAGGCCGACGCGGTCGACTTTGGGGACCTCATCCTCCACGCTGTCGCGTTGCTGAAGGACGAGGAGGTCAGGACCGATATCGTCAGCACGTACCGTCACCTGCTCGTCGACGAATACCAGGACGTGAACTTCGCGAGCTCGATGCTCCTTCGCGCGTTCGCCAGCGAATGCCGCGACATCTGGGTCGTCGCGGATCACCGGCAGTCGATCTACCGTTTTCGCGGTGCCGAACCCTCGAATGTCGACCGATTCACCGACGAGTTCGGCGGCAAGCGCCACACCCTCGGGATCAACTACCGGTCTGGCACGCCGGTCGTCAGGGCTTTTGCCGCATTCACCGGCGCGATGGCCGGCGGAAAGGGATCGCAGTGGGAGGCGAACCGCGGCGCCGTCGGCGAGGTCACGCTGGAGGTCTGCGGGACGGTCGAGGACGAGGCTTGCGCGATACGCGACCGGATCGAGGGGCTGAAGGCCGCCGGCGTCCCGTATCGCGACCAAGCCATACTCGCGCGCAGCCACCTGACGCTGGGCCGCCTTACGTCCCTGCTCGAGCGGCTGAACGTGCCGCTCCTGTATCTGGGCGACCTGTTCGAGCGCGGCGAGATCCGGGATCTGCTGTCGTTGGTCGCCCTCGACGCCGAGTTCGGCGGGCTCGGTCTGGTCCGGGTGGGCCAGTTGCCGGCGTATGGCGCGACGGAGCAGGACACCTTGACGGTGATAGGCTGGGCCCGCGAGCAGGAACTGCCGGTGATCACCGCGCTGTCGCGCGTCGCCGAGATCGAGGGCCTGTCGGACGGCGGGCGTTCCGGTCTCGCCCGGCTCGGCGGCGAGCTCGCATTCGTCGGAGCCGCGACCACGCCCTGGACGATGCTGACGGGATGGCTGTTCGAGACCGGCGGCTATCTCGACCCGCTCGTCCGGAGCTCGGACCCCGCCGACCGGCAGAAGCTTATCGCGATCTACCAGCTGCTCAAGGTGTGCGGCGAGCACGACGCGGCGGGCGACAGGAGCCGTCGCCGCCTGCTGGCGCGCATACGGCGGATCGAGCTGCTCAACCAGGACAGTGCCTACCGCGCGATATCGGCGGAGGCGACGGACATCGATGCCGTCCGGGTGCTGACGATCCACGGCAGCAAGGGCCTTGAGTTCCCGGCGGTACATCTCCCCGCTCTGGCGACGAAGTACATGCCGGCGAGCCGCAAGGGGTCGAGGACGCCCACACTCGGCAAGTATCCGCAGCTCAACATGGGCAAGGAGGATCACGATGCCGAGGAGGAATGCCTGTTCTTCGTCGGGCTCTCGCGCGCCCGCGACCACCTGTCGCTGACGCGTGCTCAGAAATACACCACCCAGAACGCCTCTGCGTCCAAGTTCCTGGATTCGGTCTCGGGCATACCGACGCGAACCCGTTCGGCGCCATCGAGCGTGCCACAGCCCCCGGCGAGGCTGCCGGTCGCAGTCGAGGGGCGGACGAGCTATTCGGCCACCGAGCTCGACACCTACATCCGCTGCCCAGCGAGATATCGCTACGAGCAGATAATGGGCCTGCGCGCGGGCACCGACGGGGCCGCCTTCCTCGATTTCCACCGGTGCGTCCGGAGGACCCTGGCGTGGATCGAGCAGCGGCGTGGCGAGGGCGTCGCGACGAGCGCGGCGCAGGCCTTGGCGCAGCTTGACGCGGTTTGGGCGGAGCGCGGCCCGGTCGGTCACGGCTTCGAGAACTACTACCGCCAGGCCGCGAACCGCATGGTCGCCAACGGCGCCGCATACGTCGCGGCCGAGCAGGGAGCCTATCTGGACGGGCCGCTCGAACTGCCGGTCGCCGGTCGCACCCTGACGATCGAGCCAGACCGTCTGGTCGACGCCGGCGGCGTGGTCCGCATCCAACGGATCAGGACGGGGCGGCAGACAAAGGGCGAGGGTGACAAGCCGATCTACGGCGCGATGCTGCTGGCTGCGCAGCTCAGGTTTCCCGGCCGGACGATCTCCGTCGAGGCCTACTACCCGAGCGACGGCGTGACGCGCGACTTCCCCGCCGGCAAGGAGGACAAGGCCGTCAAGGCGTTCGCCGACGCCATCAACGGCATTGAGGCCGGGAGCTTCCCCGCCAAGCCGAGCGATCAGCGCTACTGCCCGAACTGTCCGTGCTATTTCATTTGCGGCGTCTGAGGCGCCACGTGCCGCGTTATTGACAGCCCAGGCCGGCATACCAGTCGGCGTAGGGCGTGGTCCGCGCCATGTGGCGGTTCAGGTCAGGTGCGCCGTCGTGCCACCAGACTGGGCCGCGCTCGCCCAGCGCGCTTCGCACGGTCGACGGCCTCGTGGGCGGCCGACTCGCCGCCCTCGTCGCCGGCCCGCCGCATCGCGCCGACCTTCCGTCGGGCCGCCATCAGCTCCTTGACCAGCTGCTCGCGCCGGTCGGCCCGTGCGGCGCTTGAAGCCGTTGGAGCCGGCCAGTTCGCGCGTCTTGTGGTTGGCGTGCTGCCGCACGGAAAGGCCGAGCCGATCGGCGACGCAGTCGTCGCAGATCGGCGCCGGGGCGAGGCGGTCGACCAGGGCCCGGACGTCGTCGATCACGGTCATGCGTGGAATAGCCGATGCGCCGACGGCAGGAAGTCCCTGCCGCCGGAACCGCTCAGGCCGCCTTTGCGATTTTAGCGGGATCGATGTCGAGGTGGCCATTGGCGTAGGGTTCGGGCGCGCCGGTGAACGCCTCGGTGTCGTCCAACGCCATCAGCGATCCCGACACCAGCTCCATCGCGTCGCCGCCGTGCAGGCGCCGCAGCAGTTCGCCCACCGCGAGGATCGAGGCGGTCAGCCCGACGAAGGGCACGCCGATCGTGCGCGACGCGATCTGGGCGAGGCCGCAGCCGTCGACGCCCACCTTCTTCATCGCCTCGTAGGCGGGCATGCCCGAGACGTCGGGAGCCGTGCCCGACGCCGCCGCGCCGCCCCAGATCGCGCTCGCGCGCTTGGGCCCAGGGAAGCTGTGGAGGGAGAAGTTCCGGAACCCTTGCGTTCCCGCGCCCAGCCCGGCCTCGACCACCAGGTCGAACCCGGCTTCCTCCAGCGCGGCGCGGGCGACCGCGTTGTCCACGCCGCACAGCGCCGCGCCGGGTTCGAGGTGGTGGCGCCGGGTCCAGGCGCCGAAACGCCGCTCCTCGTACCGCACGTCGAAGCCCCGGCTCTCCAGCCAATCGCCGACCCACCGCGTCTTCATGACGGTCGGCTGCTCGGGCACCGCGAGCAGCGAGGTGCTGTCGTTCGACACCGCCATCCCGTCGAAGTCCTGCAGCATGAGCAGGGTTTCCGCACCCTCGGGATAGGGCAGCGACGCCAGCGCCCAGGCGGACGCCTGGCCGAGGTTGCCCAGGCCGATGAACCAGAGATGCGTGGGAAGGTGCCGAAGGGCTGGCTCGCTCGGATCCGGCTCCATCCACGGTTTGCCCGGGCCCCAGATCGAGAGGCCCGATGCGCGCCGCCCCGCCATGTCGTGGTCGCCGGCGTGGTAGGCGAAGACCTCGCCGACGCAGGCGGCCGCGGCCATGGCCGGCGCCAGCGATATGGCGTCGCCCGACACCGCGGTGGGCCACGTCGACGGGATCACGCCGCCGCGCCAGCCGGCCCACTGCAGGCGCCACGCGGGTGCCGTACCCGTCGGCGCCGCCACATCGCCGATGATGGCGCGCGGCCAGTCGGGGCGGACCTTCTCGACGCAGGTACCGCAGAGCGCCTCGACCGCCTGGCGCAAGGTGGTCTCGGTCGCCAGGTTCGTGATCACCGGCTGATCGCCGACGCCCTCGACCTCGATGCCGCCCAGCATCGTGCGGCGCGCCGCGTTGACCAGGGTGAGCAGCGCTATCTGGGCGTTCACCGTCGTGGCGGTCGCCGGGTCCACGCTGATCGCGAGGCCGAAGCGGGAGAGCATGTCGACCGCATCCTCCGCGGTCGCGGCACGGCCGCTGTCCATGAAGTATTTCGCCGTGCGGTGCAGGCGGTCGGGATCGGTGGTCATAGGAACCTGCTCCAGAAATCGTTGTAGAGGAAGCGGTGCGCGCGGGCGCCGGAATGGTCGGCCCATTCGTGGTTCCCGCGATATTCGTATACGCCGAGCCGTGTGGTAGCGGGACGGCCGGTGGCGAAGTCCGGCACAATGATCGCGATGTGGCCCTCGCGCGCGACCATCGGGTTGGTGCGGTCCGCCTCGCTCTGGAAGGCGCCGCCCGGGTGGGTGTGCACGTCGCCGACGACGGTGAGGCCCCGCGCGCGGCAGATCGACCACAGCGCGGCGAACGCTGGCGCGTGCAGGATGCAGACGCCCGAGCTGTATGCCCCGGAATCCAGCTCGTCGTAGAAGACGATGTCCTGGACTTCGCGGAGGTCGCCTTCGCGCATGCCGAGGAGGAAGGCGCCCGCCTCATGGCAGCGCTCGCCGCGACGGTCGAGTTCGGCCAGCAGCGCGGTCCAGCGCGCGGGCCCGATGCGGATGCCGCGGCTACGCCGTAGCAGCGCCCGTGTAATCGTCCTGATTGAGAAGGTCATGGACTTGCTCCAGATAGCAGATGATGCCGCGCGCCGGCTTCCACAGGCGGTTGGGATGCTGGTTCACCCAGACATCGTGGCCGTTCATCGAGATGCGGTCGCACGGGAGGTAGAGGCAGGTGCCGCCCCGCCACTCGGGCCGGAAGACCGAAGGCAGGATCGTCTTGCCCCGCGGCCACAGGTGCGCGGCGAGCGGGGCGCCGGTGGCGAGGTTCCAGGGCTGCGCGGTGACGGCCTGGTGCGGATAGCCGCTGCATTCGAACCGCAGGCCGAATTCGGCCGGCGAGTTCGGACGGGGTGCGGCCGACACGGCGATGACCACGTGGGGCCACGCCTGCGATACGATGCGCCACCGCCCTTCGACCTGGCCGAACCGGAACTCCGGTGCGGCCAGGTCGCGCTCGAGCAGCAGCTGGCTGGGGCTGACGGGCGCGTTCACCTCAGCCCTCGACGCGGATATCGGGGACGAGGTCGAAGCCCAGCTCGCAGTGGCCGTGCTTCGCGAGCTTGTGCAGCGGCGTGTCGGTCGGCGGGCGGTCGGTGCTGCCGCAGATCTGCAGGACGTGCTCTGCGGCGTCGCGCTCGGCCAGCTTGAAGTGGTCGACCGCCCACGCCTTGACGCGGCGCACGCGGGCGCCGGGGGCGAAGCGATGCTTCGCGGTCTTTTCCAGATAGTGGATGGTGACATCGATCTTGCGGCACTTGGCGAGGTGCAGCTTCGCGCCGTGCTTGATGTGGTTCGGGCGCTTGTGGCCGTGCCACTCGATCGGGTCGTCATCCTCGTCGTGGAAGAGGATGAACTCCTCGTCGATCTCGATGCCGGCCTCCTTGACAGAGGCATGGACGATCTCGATCGAGGCGTTGTCGGGCAGGTCTACCTCGACGAGACGGTCGTGGCCCTGAACGGCGATGAAAACAGTATGGGACATGGGCTCGGCTCCTGATCAGGCGGCGTACCGGCCGCCCTCAGAAACCCAAGCGAAACGACGCCCGGAAAATCGGGAATGAATTTTCATTTCGGATGAGAGAAAAGACGGCGCGCGGGCGTAAGCGATTGGACGCCACCTTCGCTATCGCGGCGCAACCATAGAACCCGCTTGGTTCTGTCTTGCCTTCACCACGTCGTCCGGCGTGGCGGCGAGTGTCGATGACTGTGCGGTCCCGCCGCATCGAACGGCGCCTCCCGATGGCTCACGCGCCGCTAAACCTTTTTGCCGAAGAACACTTGACGCGCTTCGTCGTCGTGAAGGTCGAACTTTGCGGTGTGATACTGGGAAGGCGGGACGGCATCCGAGGTCATCTTGAACGGCAGTTCGTCGATGCAGATCTCTGAAATCAAGGCGGAGAAGTCTTTGTCGTAGCAGTCCGCCAGTACCTTCAGGTTGGTCGACGGAAAGCTCTCTTTGAACTCCTTGTTGAACGGTGGCTGGAAGTGTCGGATCAGCGACGCCTCGTATAGGGTCACACGCTCGGCGTCGGTTGTTCCGAACAGTTTGTCCAGGCCCGCCGAGATGCGGGCGTTCCCATCTTGCGTATTCTCTGCCCACGGATTCATGAAGGTGATCATGCGATTACCCGGCTCGATTTCGAGCATGAGAAGCGTGAGCCGTTGATCGGCCGGCACGCCCTTGACCGATATTCGCTGTAGCGTCTCGTGCTTGAGTAGCCGATCCAGAGCATTCCGCGACCCGTCCTTACCATAAGCCTGACCGATATAGAGGACCTCAAAGCGGATCGCGTTCTGTTCGTTATTCAGTCGTTGCGCCATTTCATCGTCGGAGGGTGCCCAGTAACGATCATCCTTCCTGACGAACCAGCCGCGCTCGGTTTCCACCATCTCGACGCCTTTAGGCACCGGCCAAGCGAGTTCGTGACGTTTGCCACCAACCAACATACCGATGATCAGCCTTCCATTCTCAAGACGTTGATCAACGGTCTCCATCTTCGGCATGGTCCCGATCACGTATATGTGGCATTTCGCGAGCTGCGGCTTGAACGCAGCCACGATCTCCTCCTCGTAAATCCCAAAGGCAGGCATGAGCACAAAGCTTGTCGCGAACATGCTGAGAGCGTGTTCGATGTCAAATCGCTTGCCAACGAACAACGCGGGGGGATCCTGGTTCGGTTTTGTATCGGGTTGATTTTCGGCCATCCGCAGATGCTACTTTTCCCTGCCGGCGCGAAGCAAGTCACCCGGCACCCGTAAAATCGGCTCAGGAAGCGTGAATAGCCGAGAATGGAACTTTGTGGTTTCGCAGGATTGCTGAGCGCGAGTCCGCTATACGAGGCGACACGCCTGAAAGCTGCCTGGCAGCAGACGGCCCATAAACCTGCCGTTGGCGCCATCGATTGGCCTGACGGTTAACGACCAAAAAAAGCCATGATCGACCGTGCATCGACAAAACATCCGAGCTAGACTCCTAAAAAATGCGCGACCATCTCGATCACCTTCCCCAGTCAAAACAACGCGAACTCGCTCATGTCGTGCGCCTGCTGTTCGAGGAATTCGAGGCGGCGATCGCCACTGGCACAACGAAATGGCGCAAGCAGGGCCGCATCCTCAAGCTCGTGCTGTACGGGTCATATGCGCGGGGAGACTGGGTCGACGATCCGGTCGGCGGCTACCATTCCGACTATGACGTGCTGATCGTCGTCAATGACGAGCGCCTGACTGATTTCGACCTTTGGTCACCGGCCGAGGACCGGCTGATGCGCGACGTGACCATCAAAAAGGCGCTGAGCGCGCCCGTCAGTTTCATCACGCACACCCTCACCGATGTGAACCAGCAGCTGGAAAGGGGGCGCCCGTTCTTCATCGACATCCTGAAGCAGGGCTACGCGCTGTACGAAGCTGAAGGCTTCCCCTTTGTGTCACCGCGCGATCTGCCTCCAGAGGAGGCACTACGGGAGGCACGGGCCCAGTTCGACGAATGGTTTCCGAGCGCTGCAGGATTTGTCCGCAACGCGGGATATGCAGTGACCGACAAAGACAACAAGCTTGCAGCATTCCTATTCCACCAAGCGGTCGAGCGCCTATATCACTGCACCCTGCTCGTCCTGGCTCTCTACAGTCCCAAATCTCACCGCCTCGCGTTCCTGCGATCGCAGGCAGAGCAGATCGCACCCTCCCTTGCCCAAGCCTGGCCGCGCAACGACCGTTTCAGCCGGCGGTGCTTCGAGTTGCTGCGCCAGGCGTATGTGAACGCGCGCTACTCACCCCATTACGAGATCACCACCGAAGAACTGGCGTGGCTCGCTGAACACGTCGCCACGCTCCAGACGCTGGTGGAGCAAGTCTGCAAGGAACGCCTCGCCAGCTAAGCGTCGCGCCAGCCGATCGTCACCTCTGGCCGAGACCCGACAGGGCTCGATGCCGCGCAGCGGCATAGAGCGGCGACAAGCGCCGAAAGGCGCTGGGGGCCCACCCCTTCCCCCTCACCTCGTTCCAAATCAACATCTTGACCCATCTCCCCCCGATCCCATCTCGGTTTCGGAGGAATTAGAGATGGCCAGCGGCTGGGCGCCCGACAGCGCCGTACAGGATCAGATCGACGACACCGTGACCGACGCGGTACTGCGCGCCCGCGGCATGCTGCCGAGCGGCGACGGCAGCGAGTATTGCGAGGATTGCGGCGACGAGATCCCCGAGCGCCGCCGGCGTGCCCTGCCCGGCGCGCGCACCTGCATTGCCTGCCAGGGCATCCGAGACGCCTCGATCCGTTCGGTCGGCATCAACCGGCGCGGCAGCAAGGACAGCCAGCTGCGCTAACAACTGGCTTCGGCCCGCGAGAGAATCTCTCCTAGCGGCGATCAGCGCCGGATCGCGCTTCCAGCGAACCGATCCCGTTCAGAAGCGTTGGAACACCTCCACTGGAGGATGTGATGGCAGAGCTCAGCACCGAAGATCGCAACGAACTCGATAAAGGAGCCTTCGCGTTCCCGAAGGAGCGCAAGGAGCCGCTGGAGAACGCCAGCCACGTGCGCAACGCAGTCGCGCGCTTCAATCAGGTGAAAAACGTCAGCGACGACGAGCGCGACGCCGCCTGGAAGCGGATCGAGGCTGCCGCCGGAAAGCACGGCGTCGAGCTGAAGGAAAAGAGCTGGCGCGACATCGGGAAGGACTGATCACCATCGGCCGGACGCCGACACAGCAGCCCGTCACCCCCGATGGCCGATAGTTCGTGGTGCGGGGAGATTGTGGCGCACCACCAACCCGGCCCTTTCCAGCGAGGACCGCCAGCGCCTCACCCGCGAGCTGATGAACGCACGCCGCGCGGTCGGCGCGGCCAAGCGGCACGGTGATGATACGCAGAGGCCGCCGCTCACCAGGCCGTGGACGTAGCAAAGCGGGCGCTCGGCGAGCGCGGGCCGGTCTGGTGGGATACGCGTGTTGTTAAGGTATCCGAGGCGAGGTCACGTGACGGTGGATAACCAGGCTGATCGCGGGTATCGCAGGACGGACCACAAGGTTCTGCTATAACATAGTACCCCCGTCGCGAATCGCGCAAGTAATGCCCGGCTACACGCGGACTATCAGCGGTCGATCGTATCGTCGGCCGATGCGAGCTGTGCCGTGCCCGGCATCGAGAGCTATGACGAATATGGCGTCAGGGCACGACCTTCTTCGGCATCAATCCCGAATTTGGTTACCGAGCAGCTCCATCTGAATGCGATCGGGCTCAATTATTACAAGGCTAAGATAAAGTCGCCGATGCCCGGCCGGTTCATGCAGACCGATCCGATCGGATGTCAGGTTCAGAACAATCTCTACCTATGTCGGCAACGACCTGATCAACCACACCGACGCCCGGCGGGCCTAGCGCGACCACCTGCCGCGATCGCAATTCCGGATATTTGCGTGCGGGCCGTAGCTCGTAGCGTTCTGGGGGGTGGCGGAAGAACGAGGTGCGGTAGATTCAGATCTCGTTGCCCTTGAGCAGCACGAGCAGCATCTAGCCAAGTTCCATGCAAGCTCGATGGGATGCAGATGATCGGCGAGGTCCTAGCCCTATACGCGTTCCCGGCTGCATTCCTTTTTGGACTCCTCAGCGCTCGCTCTCTCTCTCGCAAAACGCAGGTAGGGAGGCGGCATCGCCGCCCCCCATTTAGCGGTTCAGACCGGTTCGCTGACCGCCTCGGCCTTCGCATTGGCCTTCGTCGTGGCCATCTTCGTGAGCTTGTCGTCGGTGGCATATTCCTCGTCGAGGATCGACTTGAGGATTTGTGCTTCCTGCTCACGGCCGAGTTGCGTCGCCCAGGCGATCAGCGTGCCGTAACGCGTGATCTCGTAGTGCTCGACCGCCTGAGCGGAGGCGATCAAGGCTGCATCGAGCACCGCCTTGTCGGCGATATCGCTCGCGACTTCGTTGGCCTCCTTGATGATTCCTTCGATCGCGGGGCAGGTCGCGCCCTTGGGCTCCTCGCCGAGCAAAGCGAATACCCGCTCGAGCCGGGTGATCTGCCCCTCGGTTTCGCGCAAATGCGTCTCGAACCCCTGCTTGAGCTCCGGGTCGGTCGCTTTCTCGATCATCCTGGGCAGCGCCTTGGTGATCTGGTTCTCGGCGAAGTACACGTCCTGCAACTGGTGCAGGAACAGATCGTCGAACGTCTGAATGTCCTTGGTAAACAGGCCCATCTGGTCCTCCTGATACGCTGGTTCGAGATGTGCGCCGGACGCAAAAGGGGGATGCGCCCGGCGTTGCGTCTGAACGGGCAGCGGCAAGCGAGGTTTCGCAAAAACGTGTTGATGCCGATCAAGCCGCCCCGGCTAGCCTGTCAGGCCGCTGCTTTCACCGCTTCGCACAGCATCTCGACCGCCACTGATAGACACTGTAGTCGCACCGGCCCTCGGCCGATGTCGCCAAAATGCTTCTCACGATGGTTGGTCGGGCCACCGCGGCGCGCGCAGGCGAAATGGACAAGACCAGGCTCGTCGTTCGGGCCCGCTGGACCGGCAAAGCCCGTGATCGCGATCGCGACGCTGCCGCGCGAGCGGCGGATCGCGCCTTCGGCCATGGCGATAGCGGTCTCACGGCTAACCGCTCCGCAATCGCGGATCACGCCGTCATCGACCGAGAGCAATTCGCATTTGGCTTCATCGGTATAGACGACAAATCCACGGTCGAAGGCGCGGCTGGCACCTTCGACATCGGTGAGGAGCGACGCCACCAATCCGCCCGTGCAACTCTCCGCGGTCACGATCGCCAGCTCCTTGGCGCAGGCTTCCTCAAGAAGCTCTCGTGCTGCCTGTTCGACGTCCCTCGGCACGATCGCCAGCAGTTCGCTCATTTCTTCTCTTCGCGTTCCTGCACCTGGTATGAAATCCAGCGGAGCAACATGCCCGCTGCCGATGCCAGCATACCAATCGCCAGACACGCGATGAGCAGCGGTTTTTCGGATGCGGCTTTCCACGACACAATGCCCAACAGAATGACGCTCAAGGTCGAGACCAGATACCCTGCGGTCTTGATCGTGTTGGACGTTCGCATTTGATCGATCAGCTCGAGATCAATTGGGGCTTGGTTGCAAGCTCGCCTGCGCGTCGACTGTACGCGTCAGCGAGTTTGAGGTGTGCCATCGCCGCGGCATTATCCTCGCAGGTGGCAGCTCGTTCCCGTTCTTCCCGCGCCCGTTTCGTGAAATAAGCGCGATCCTCGATCTCGTCTCGTACCGTCATCTCGTCTCTCCAAAGACGTGCCCCCACGCTCCGGACAATGTGCAATGGCGGGAGTCCTTTCGGCCTTCAACAATCTAAATCAACTGCTCAGCAGGCGCGGGCCAGTTCGCCGTGTCTTCGCTGCCAATCACTCAGGCCTGAACCTAGTCGATCTGCATTTGCCCGGGCATGCTCGACCGATCGTTGAAGGCGCCGAAGAGCGGATCCCACTCGTTGATCGCCACATCCTCGATTAGGCCGTGAACGGCAAAGGGATCGGTGGAGATCAGCCGGTCGAGATCATCCCGGTCCAGCGCGTGCATGACGAGCAGCGCCGCCTTGGCGCCGACATCCTGAAGCGGCCCCGAGGCCAGCAGCGAGCCGTCCGCAAGCCGGTCTTGCAGCCATGCTATATGGGCCATCAGGTGCTGCTTCCAGCCGTCCTCATCGGGATGCAGGTACGACACGGCGTAGATCGGCATAACATGTCCTCTTTGCCGGCAAGCTGCATCCGTGTCCGCGCACGCCCGACCGGCGATGCTTCAGCAAACGCCCGCCATAAACAAAGGCTCCTCCGCCGGGCTGACGCATGAGCCGCAACATTCCGGCAGGCGCCTGCTGCTGTCGTTGAGCAAGCTTGCGCGAAACACGCGGCCGAGCAGCAGGATTTCGATCAGCACGAAGACTGCCAAGAGCGCGCGCGACCCCAGCACTTCCCAAGCCGGGATGCCGCCGCCGAGCCGCGCGAGCACAGTGAACGGGGTGTTGAGCGCCATCCAAGCCAGCACCTCGACCGCGACCCCGCCAGCGCCGCGCAACACCGCCTGGATGAGCAGCGCGAACCGCATCATGATGAGCAGGATCACCGGCATCATTGGTTCGCAACCAAGCCGCGTACCAGGCGCCGGCCACTTACACAGGAGACAGGGTTGATAGGAAACAATCATCGATCGGGTACGGGGTCGAAGCGCAAGGAAGGACCGGCATGACCCAGCACCTCGCGACAGGCGCATGCCTCATCGGCTTTCTGCTCTGCGTTGCCACGGCATTGTTCCTGGCGCTTGGCTCACGCTCCAGGCGGCGCGGCGGGTAAGCGCTGGGGTCCCCGACCGGCGTTATGTTGACGAAGAGTTTCGCGTCGCGATCAAGATCAAACCGACGCGCGGCCGGCCATCAGGCCCCAGCCAATGCGGCGGTCGAAGGAAACCGGGTCGTCGCTTCGCAGCTTCAGATTTTGCGGATGACCAGTTTCTCGCCATAGCAGAGCGAGCAGATGTCCTTGCGCCGCTCGAAGCCGTTCCGCCCGGCGAGTTCGCGCGTCTTGTGGTTGGCATGCTGCCGGATCGAGAGCCCTAGACGATCGGCGACGCAATCGTCGCACACAGGCGCGGGCGACAATCGTTCAATCAACTTGCGGACATCGTCGACGACGGACATGCACGGTGTCTCGAACGGGTCTCGCGGTCGCGCAAGCCTCAATTTCTACCCACCTTCTGCGCGATGCCTGTTTGCCGCCAAGCCCGTCACCAGGATGCTGGCCGTTCGATATCTTGACCCGCTCGCCTTGCTCCCCATCTCGCACATGAGGAGCGACATATGGCAAGTGGTTGGGCGCCGGACGGCGCCGTCCAAGACCAGATCGACGACACAGTCACCGACGCCGTGCTGCGGGCGCGCGGCATGATGCCGAGCGGCGACGGCAGCGACTATTGCGAGGATTGCGGCGACGAAATCCCCGAGCGCCGTCGCCGGGCGTTGCCCGGAGCACGCACCTGCGTGAGCTGCCAGGGGATTCGCGATGCGTCGGTGCGCGCCGTGGGGATCAACCGACGCGGCAGCAAGGACAGCCAGCTGCGCTGATCATGCGCTATCCGGTAACGCCAGATGGTCGCTATTTCGTGGTACGCGGCCGGCTGTGGCGGACGACCAATCCCGCCCTTACAGACCAACAACGGCAACACTTCACCGGGAAGTTGATGGCCGCACGACGCGCGGTCGGCATTGCCAGGCGGCACGGCGACGCCGAACGAGAAGCCGCGGCGCACGAGGCTGTCGATCTCGCCAAACATGCACTTGGCGAGCGCGGCCCGGTATGGTGGGATGATGGCGCGCCCGACCTCAACCGCCACCTCGCCTGGACCGCCGTCTACGCCGGTTGGTACGCAGCGCTCAAGGAATCCGACTAGTCCGCGTCTTGTGTCCGCCCACCGCCTACGTCAGCCGAGACCTGCGAAAGGCGGCGAATTGCGCCGTCCCTCGCTGCGATCGCGATGGCACGGCAATTCGTCACCGCGCGAGCGTCGCAATCTCGGCCGGCTTCAGTTCGCGGACCAGCTGATCCATCCGGCATTGCGACGGTGCCTTGTCCGGCCGCCATCGCAGCAATTTCGTGCCGTGCCGGAAACGGTTGCCGGTCACCTGGTCGTAAAGCACCTCGACGACCAGCTCGGGCCGCAGCGGCGACCATTCGCTTGCCTTCCCGTCATTCCATCTACTCGGTCCGCCCGGCGCCTTGCCGGTGAATCCGGGCTTCTCGATGAGCGGCTCGAGCTTCGCGAGCAGCTCAATGCGCGCCGCGGCGTCGATCCCCGATGTGAACCCGACATGGTCGAGCTTGTCCTCGTCATCGTAGAGACCGAGCAGCAACGACGCGACGCCCTGCCCGTCCGCCTTCCGCCGGAACCCGCCGACCACGCAATCCGCCGAACGGTGCTGCTTGAGCTTGAGCATCGCGCGCTCGCCGGACCGATATTCCTCGTCGAGCCGCTTGGCGACGATGCCGTCGAGCGCGCCGCCGCTCTTGGCCAGCCACGCCTTGGCCTGGGCCGGGTCCTCGGCGGCCGGTGACAGCAGCAAGGAAGGCCCGCCATGCCTGCCGTGGAATTTCTCCAGCGCCGCGCGCCGCGTACGCAGCGGCTCGGGCTTGAGGTCCTTGCCGCCAAGCCGGAGGCAGTCGAACAGCATCAGCTGCGCCGGCGTCGTTCGCGACAATTTCTCGATCCGGCTCGCCGCGGGATGAAGCCGGGCCTGCAGTGCGTCGAACGACAGCACGTCGCCGATCGGCAGGACGATCTCGCCGTCGAGCATGAACTCGTCATCACGAACGGTCGCGATCATCGCGACGATCTCGGGGAAATAGCGCGCGAGCGACTTGCCCGATTTCGACAGGATCTCGACCGCGTCCCCGTCGCGAAACACCAAAGCACGGAAGCCGTCCCATTTGGGCTCGAACAGCCAGCCCGGCCCATCGGGGAGTTCCGCGACGAGCTTGGCCTCCATCGGCGCGAGCACGGCCTTGCTCACCGGCCAGCACCGCCGACCGGAGGGCCGCCATCGCCGGCGACGGGATCGCTCGCCGGAAACGGCAGCGTGGCGATGCGCTTGAGGATATCCGCATTCGGCGCGCCGCGGCAGATGTCGAAATCCTGTCCCGAGGGATAGGCGCCGACCACGAGGAAATCATCGCTCGCCGATATCCGCCGATGCCCCGTGCCGGCCGGCAACACCAATGCGTCTCCACCCGTCAGGTCGAGCCGCCGAGCGCCTGGACCGCCGATCTCCAGCGTCGCTTTGCCCGACGCGATGCCGAGCGCCTCATGCGCGGTCGAATGATAATGTTGATAGTCATAGATCCCGTCGCGCCATTGTGCCGGCCAGCCGTTACTGCCGAACAATTGCTCGAACGCGGCGGCAGGATCGCTGCCCGTCAGCTCCACGCCGCGATGGACCATGACCGGCAGCCGCGGATTGTTCGGCACCCAGTCGTTGCGGTCGAGCAGGAAGGTTTCGGTCTCGGTCATCTCGGCTCCCGGGGCGGGCTAGGGTCGCGGCGGGTGCTCGCGCGCCATCAACAACAAACTCGCCCCCGCCCCGCGCGGATCCGTCGGCGAAGGAATTGAACCAGCGATTCGCTCGAACGTTCGCGGTTCGTCCAGTTGACGAGGAGGAAGCGATGTCGAAGCGTGAGTTGATCGATACCGGCACGGACAAGAGATATGTCCGCCGCGACGAGAAGGGCCAGTTCCAAGAATCCGAGGACGTCGGCAAGTCGCTGGCCCGAGACGTCCGGGAGCATGCCAAGACCAAGGCACCGAAGGGCCAGGGCGATCGCGGCGACCATTGATCGCGATTCCCGGCGGCTCAGGCGCGCTGCGCCAGCCACCGGCCCTTGTCGGAAAAGCTGCGCAGGGTGATCGCGTAGCGCGTGCGCTCGAGCGGGGCGATGCTGTGCTCCCAGTCCTGCCGCACTTCGCCCGACAGCCGATAGAGCGACCCCCGCTCCAGCGGCGCCGACGCGCGCCTCCAGCCGGTCGGCGAGCGCCGGCGGAAACGCATCGCGGTCGCCGATCCCAGCGAGATGCCGATCACGTCGCGATAGATCGGGCGGTCCTTGTGCCAGCCGATGCCCGCGCCGGCGCCGTAGCGGATGAGGCAATGCCTGGACGATGTCGTCGGGCGCCAGCGCCGCGTGCGCGGCCGCCCGCGCGATCACGGGATCGAGCCAGGAGGGCAGCGGTGCCGACCGGCTGAGGGTCTCGCTTTCGAAATCATATTTCCAGCCGAAGCTCTGGGTGAGCCGCTTGCCGGTCCATTCGCGAAACTTGAACGGCGTCAGGCTTTGCGCCTCGATACGAGCGATCAGCTTGCGCTCCTCGGCCTCGCTCAGGAAGTCTGGAGTGACGGCGAGACCAGCGATGATCGGCGTGTCGAACAGATCGAACATGTCGCGCCAGGAAATAGAGAACGAAAAGAGAACTGACAAGCTCGTGCATCCCTCCTCTGGCTGTGGCGTTAGAACGATATCGATTGAGGAGGCGGACGATGCCCAGAGGCGACAAGGACGCTTATACCGACAAGCAGAAGCGCAAGGCCGAGCATATCGAGGAAGGATATGAGAAGCGCGGCGCGCCCAAGAAGGAGGCCGAGGCGCGGGCCTGGGCGACCGTGAACAAGGAATCGGGCGGCGGCAACAAATCGGGCTCGGGCCGCGGCAAGCCCGACACGCATGTGTCGTCGGCAAAAGGCGGCCGCGCGCACAAATCGGGCTCGGCGGAGCAGCGGTCGGCCGCGGCGCGCAAGGGCTGGGACACCCGGCGCAAGAACGCGTCGACGTGACGGCCGCCACGGCGAAGCCTGTGGCCAAGCGCAGTTCCGGGAAGAGGTCCGCGGCGCACAGCAGCCCACCGCCGTTCCGGCCCGTCCAGCTCGCGACGCTCGTCGACAGCGTGCCCGCCGGCGATCGCTGGCTCCACGAGATGAAATATGACGGCTATCGCACGCTGATCGCGGTCGGCGGTGGCGAGGCCCGCGCCTATACCCGTTCCGGCCTCGACTGGTCGGACAGATTCCAGTCGATCCTGACCGAGGTCGCAAAGCTCAAGGTGCGCTCGGCGCTGATCGATGGCGAGGCGGTCGTGCTCGACGAGAACGGCAAGTCGAGCTTCCAGGCCTTGCAGGGCGCGCTCAAGGGCGCGCCCGGGACGATCGACTATTTCGCGTTCGACCTGCTCGAGCTCGATGGCGAGGACCTTACCTCCCTGCCCCTCCTCGAGCGCAAGGATCGGCTGCGCGCGGTCCTCCCCGAGGGCAAAGCCCGTCTGCGCTATTCCGACCACATCCGCGGCAGCGGCGAAAAGCTGCTCGCCCAATTCTGCGCCGCCGATCTCGAGGGCGTGATCTCCAAACTCGCGACCGCCAGATATGTCGGCTCGCGCGCGGGCAGCTGGGTCAAGACTAAGTGCATCAAGCGCCAGGAGTTCGTGGTGGTCGGCTGGACGCCGTCCGACAAGTCGCGGACCTTCCGGTCGCTGATCCTGGCGGTCCACGAGGACGGCGTGTTGCGCTACGCGGGCAAGGTCGGCACCGGGTTCAACAACGAAGAGCTGTTCCGCCTGATGGAGACGATGGCGCCGCTCGAGCAGAAGACGGCGACGGTCGCGGCGCCGCGCGCAGAAGTGCGCGGCGCGCATTGGCTCAAGCCCGTGCTGGTCGCCGAGATCGCCTATATCGAAATGACCAACGACGGGACGCTGCGGCATCCCAGCTATCTCGGGCTGCGCGAGGACAAGAAGCCCGCGGCGGTGGTGCTCGAGAAGGAAGCGCCGGTCGCCGAAGCAGCGGCGCCGGCCATCTCCAGCGTCAAGATCAGCAACCCCGACCGCGTGATCTTCCCGGAATCGGGCATCACCAAAGGACAGCTCGCCGATTACTATGCGGCGGCCGCACCGATCATGCTGCCCTGGATGGGCAGCCGGCCGATCAGCCTGGTCCGCTGCCCGCAAGGGCGCGCGAAGAAATGCTTCTTCCAGAAGCACGATGCCGGCAGCTTCGGCGATGCGGTCAAGCATGTCGGCATCCTCGAAAAGGACGGCCATGAAGAACCCTATCTGTTCGTCGATACGCCCGACGGGCTGATCACCTGCGTGCAGATGGGTACGATCGAATTCCACGGTTGGGGTGCCAGGATCGAGGACGTCGAGAAGGCCGACCGGCTGGTGTTCGATCTCGATCCCGACGAAGGGCTCGACTTCGAAGCCGTGCGCAAGGCGGCCTTCCACTTCCGCGAGATCCTCAACTCGATCGGGCTGGAGACCTTCCCGATGACGACGGGCGGCAAGGGTATTCATGTCGTCGCGCCGCTCGTTCCCCAGGTCGAATGGCCGGAGGTGAAGGATTTCGCGCACCGGCTGGCGATGGCGGTCGCGCAGAGCGATCCGGAGAATTTCACCTCGGCATTGCCCAAGGCGCAACGCAAGGGGCGAATTTTCGTCGACTATCTGCGCAACCAGCGCGGCGCGACCGCGGTCATGCCCTATAGCGTGCGCGCCCGGCCCGAGGCGCCGGTCGCCGCACCCATCACCTGGAAGGAGATGGAGGCGATCGACAAGCCCTCGCATTTCCATATCGACGATGCGGCCGAACTGGCGACGCGCGCCGCGTCGAAGGCGCTCGCCGGCTGGGGCCGGGCCGACCAGACATTGCCCACGCTGTGAAGGTCGCGACCTATAATGTGAACGGCGTGAACGGGCGCCTGCCGGTACTGCTGCGCTGGCTTGGCGAAGAGCAGCCGGACGTGGTCTGCCTCCAGGAGTTGAAGGCCCCACAGGAGAAGTTTCCCGAAGGCCCGATCCGCGATCTCGGCTATGAGGCGATCTGGCATGGCCAGAAGAGCTGGAACGGCGTCGCGATGCTGAGCCGGGTCGGCGAGATCCACGAAACCCGCCGCGGCCTGCCCGGCGACCCCGACGACGGCCAGAGCCGCTATATCGAGGCGGCCATCAACGGCATCCTCATCGGTGGTCTGTATATGCCCAACGGCAATCCCCGCCCCGGTCCGAAATTCGACTACAAGCTGCGCTGGTTCGAAAAGCTGATCGAGCACGCCGCAGAGTTGCTCGCATCAGGTGCGCCGGTTCTGCTGTGCGGCGACTTCAACGTGATGCCGACCGAGCGCGATGTCTACAAACCCGAGCGCTGGCTCGACGACGCCTTGTTCGCGCCGGAGGTCCGCGCCGCCTTCTTCCGCCTGCTCGGGCAAGGATGGACGGATGCGCTGCGCACGATCCATCCTAACGCCACGATCTATACCTTCTGGGACTATTTCCGGAACGCCTACGCCCGAAACGCCGGTCTTCGCATCGACCACCTGCTGCTGAGCCCGGCGCTCGCGGCGAGGCTGACCGACGCCCAGGTCAATACGCAGGTGCGCGGCTGGGAAAAGACAAGTGATCACGCGCCCGTGTGGATCGAACTCTCCGACAAGCCGAAGAAGAAGCGCGTCATACGGGCCGCCGCCCCCAAGACCCAGGATTCGTCGGTGCCGCGATCCCGACCGTGATATCTTTGGGCGGGCCCCTGCCCCCCGCTCGGGCGGCCCGACAAGTTTGCCCCCCTCGCCGGCGGTTCGAGCTCTCTCCGGCCGCAAAGGCTGAGCGCGAAAGAGGAACGAGGTCTGCCGCTGCAGCCAGCGATTATTTGTGCACTGCAGCAACAAACATCCGGTGCGTTCGTTTGAGAACAGCGAGCGGTGTCCGCCGTTTGTAGGGGTACCCCTAAATGCGCAGAATTTCCGACAGCATTGCTCGCCTGGCGGCCACGCGACCCGCGATGCCGCTCCTGCCCGGCACCGGGGCTGACCGACTGGACGATGTTCCAGCGTTCGGCTCCAACCCCGGGCAGCTCAGGGCTCGCCAGTATGTGCCGGGTAATCTGAGGCCGGGCGCCCCGCTGGTCGTCGTGCTGCATGGCTGCACCCAGTCCGCTTCGGGCTATGACGACGGTTCCGGCTGGTCGACCTTGGCGGATCGCCATGGTTTCGCCTTGCTCTATCCCGAGCAGCAGCGGTCCAACAACGCCAACCTCTGCTTCAACTGGTTCGTCCCCGCAGACATCGAGCGCGGCAGCGGCGAAGCCCTGTCAATTCGGCAGATGGTCGAGAAGATGCTCGATGATCACGCTCTCGATCCGGCGAGGGTGTTCGTGACTGGGTTGTCCGCCGGCGGTGCGATGACCTCCGTCATGCTTGCCACCTATCCGGACGTTTTCGCCGGCGGCGCAATCATTGCGGGGCTGCCCTACGGGTCCGCCGTGACGCTGCCCGCGGCGCTCGAGCGTATGCGCGGCATTGGCGCACCGGGCGCCGCCCGGCTCGGTGCGCTGGTGCGCGAGGCCTCGCCGCACCGTGGTCCCTGGCCGACGATCTCGGTCTGGCATGGGACCGGTGATCAGGTGGTCGCCATATCGAACCTGGGATCGATCATCGACCAATGGTGCGCCGTTCACGGCCTTGAACGCGACGCATTTCATGCGGAATCGGTCGACGGTCATGACCGCCGCGTGTGGCGTGGTGCCGATGGGCGCGCGTGCATCGAGGCTATTATCATCACCGCCATGGGCCATGGCACGCCGATCGCGCCGCGCGGTGCTGACGGGTGCGGTATCGGCGCCCCCTACTTCCTCGATGTCGGCGTCTCTTCCAGCGCGCGGATCGCGGCGTTCTGGGGGATTGACGGCGAGACGGCCGCGTATGAGCTGGTCGAGCCGCCACGCACGTCTTCTATTGCTGCGTCGCAACTGGTGCTCGAGACGGTGCCCCCTGCGGCAAGCGCAGGCTCCGCGCGCCCCGAAGCACGCGGCGGTATTAACCTAGCCGATGTGATCAATGATGCGCTGCGCGCTGCAGGATTGCTTCGGTAGCTGGCTGGCGACCGCGACCGGCTAAAATAAGCTGCGGCACGGCAATGCTTGACGCAATGCGCCTTACAGGAACAGAATGGGAACATTGAACCCGATTCCCGAGTCTGTGCCTGTATGCGTTCCGCGACGATCATGGACCAGTTGCGCAGCCGGGTCGCGGCGATCGAGGGCGTGCGCACGCGCCACGCTCCCCTGCCCTTCGGCCTGCCGGCGATCGATCGCCACCTGCCTGGCGGCGGTCTCGCGAGCGGCGCGCTGCATGAGGTCAGCGGCAGCGCCGAACTCGCCGACGATGCCGCGGCGACGGTGTTTCTCGCCGGCATTCTCGCCCGGATCGATGGACCGGTCTTCTGGTGTCTGCGCTGGCGCGACCTGTTCTCCCCTGCCCTCGATCTCGCCGGCCTGCATCCCGACCGGGTGATTCATGTCGAAGCGGGCAGCGACACCAACGTTCTGCTCGCGACCGAGGAATGCCTGCGCCAGCCCGGCCTCGCCGGCGTGGTCGGCGAGGTCGCGAAGCTCGGCACGACGGCATCGAAGCGGCTGCAGCTGGCCGCGGAAAGCTCCGGCGTCACTGCCTTCATTTTTCGTCGCGCCGCCGATCCGCGCCAGCTTGCCGAAGGCAGTGCGGCGGTCACCCGCTGGCGGATCACCGCCCATCCGAGCGAGATACTGGGCCTGCCGAGCCTCGCGCGCCCGCGCTGGCAGATCGCGCTCGAGCGCGCGCGCGGCGCCGAACCCAAAAGCTGGATCGTGGAGGCCTGCGATGCGCAGGGTCGTCTCGCTCTACCTGCCGACCTGGTCGACCGACCGGCTGCGCAGGACGCGTGGCCGATCGCCCTCTGACGGCGGTTCGACCTCCGATCATCCTTCCCCGTCGGCGCTAGCGACGGCAATTCGGGTACACGGGCGGCGCGTGATCGCGACGGCGGATGCGGAGGCGCGCCGCCAGGGCGTCGTGCCCGGCATGACCGTGACCCGCGCGCGCATGCTTGCCCCCGGCCTCTACGTGGTCGATGCCGAACCTGCCGCAGATCTCGCCGGCCTGGAACGCCTCGCGCTCTGGGCGGGCCGTCGCTACAGCCCCTGCGTCGCCCCGGACCCGCCCGATGGCGTCTGGCTCGACGTGACCGGCTGCGCCGGTCTGTTCGGCAGCGAGCGCGCGTTGCTGAAGGATCTCCACCGCCGCGTCGCCGCGACCGGGGTGGCGTTGCAGATCGCGGTCGCCGATACGCCGGGCGCGGCGCATGCGGTCGCGCGCCATGTGCCCGCGGGACGGCCGGTGACGATCGAGCCCGGGCATCATCGCCGGGCCATGGCGCTGCTCCCGATCGCGGCGCTCCGGCTTGAGGTCGCGACGGTCGAGGCCTTGCGCAAGCTCGGGTTCGAGCGGATCGAGCAGCTCATCGGCGCCCCGCGCGGGCCGATCGCCAAAAGGTTCGGCCACGCCGTCCATCGCCGTCTCGACCAGGCGCTCGGCAATGTGCCCGAACCGATCGAGCCGCTTTTCCCATCGCGATCGCCGCGCAGCCACCGCAGCCTGCTCGAGCCGATCATCACCGCCGAGGCGATGGCACGGGTCGCACGCGACCTGATCGACGACGCGATCGCGCAGCTCGTCCAGACAGGCACAGGCGCGCGGCGCCTCGACCTCGCCTTCCACCGCGTCGATGGCGAGACGCCGATGATCCGCGTCGGCACCGCGAGCCCGACGCGCGATCCAGCCCATCTCGTGAAGCTGCTCGCCGCCAGGCTCGACACGATTGACCCCGGCCTTGGCATCGAGGCCATGACGCTCATCGTCTCTCTCACCGAGCCGCTCGGCGGCCGGCAGGGCGATCTCGCACGCGACGGCAAATGCGCGCCGGATGTCGCCGGGCTCGTCGATGCCCTCGCCAACCGGTTTGGCGGCCGCTCGCTGTATCGCACCGCACCGCGCGCAGGCGGCATGCCCGAGCGCACGGTCAATATGGTCCCTGCCCTTTCCGGCGCAGGCGATCGACAATGGCCCGACGACCTGCCGCGCCCGAGCCGCATGCTGTCGCCGCCGCAGCCGGTGCAGGTGATTGCGATGCTGCCCGATCATCCGCCGGCCATGTTCGTCTGGCGCGGCAAGAGATACCGCGTGATGCAGGCCGATGGCCCGGAACGGCTGCAGGGCGAATGGTGGCGCGATGCCGGCCAGGAGGCCGAGCAGCCGCTCGCGATCAGGGACTATTTCCAGGTCGAGGTCGAGGGCGGCGGCCGGTACTGGCTGTTCCGCCAGGGCGATGGCGAGCATGCGTCGTCCGGCCCGATGCGGTGGTTCATCCACGGAGCGTTCGCATGAGCCACCTCCATTATATCGAGCTGCAGGCGACGAGCCACTTCAGCTTCCTGCGCGGGGCGTCGTCGCCCGAGGAACTGTTCGCCGCCGCGGCGCTGATGGGCCTGCCCGCGCTGGCGATCGTCGATCGCCACAGTCTCGCCGGCGCAGTGCGCGCCTGGGACGGGCAGAAGGCGACGGGCGTCCGCGCGATTGTCGGCGCCCGGGTCGATCTGCTCGATGGCGCCACCCTGCTGCTCTACCCCGAGGACCGGGCCGCCTACGGCCGGCTGTGTCGCCTGCTCAGCGTCGGCAAGGGCCGTGCGGGCAAGGGCGCCTGCCATCTCGAGTGGAGCGATGTCGAGGAATGGCAGCACGGCCTGGTCGCGTTGTTCGTCCCCGATCGCGCCGACGCCCGGACCGAGGCCCAGGCTGCGCGGGTAGCGCGGCTGTTCGGCGACCGCGGCCATATGGCACTCTCGGTGCGCCGCCGGCCGCGCGACGCGATCCGCCTGCGCAAGCTTGCGGCAATCGCTGCGACACACGGCCTCCCGGTGGTCGCGACCGGCGACGTGCTCTACCACGCCCCGGAGCGCCGCATGCTGCAGGACGTGGTCAGCTGCATCCGCGAGAAGTGCACGATCGACGAGCTCGGCGAGCGCCGGGAACGCTATGCCGACCGGCATCTCAAGAATACATCCGAAATGGTTCGATTGTTCGAACGCTATCTCGGATCGGCCGACCCCGTGGCCCGGACCGCCGATATCGCGGCGCGGTGCACATTCTCGCTCGAGGAACTGCGCTACCAATATCCAGACGAGAGCAGCGACGCCGGCCGCACGCCGCAACAGGAACTGGAGCATCTCACCTGGGCCAAGGCGCCCGAGCGCTACCCGGACGGGCTAGACGACACGGTGCAAGGGCAGCTCGAGCACGAGCTGCGGCTGATCGGCGAGCTCAGCTACGCCCCCTATTTCCTGACCGTCCACTCGATCGTCGCGGAGGCGCGCCGCCGCGGCATCCTGTGCCAGGGCCGCGGGTCGGCGGCGAACAGCGCAGTCTGCTATGTGCTCGGCATCACCTCGATCGACCCGGTGCGCTCCGAGCTGCTGTTCGAACGGTTCGTCTCGGCGGAGCGCCGCGAGCCTCCCGATATCGACGTCGATTTCGAGCATGAGCGCCGCGAGGAAGTGATCCAGTGGATCTATGAGACCTATGGCCGCACGCGCAGCGCGCTGACGGCAGTGGTGACCCGCTATCGCTCGCGCGGCGCGGTACGCGAGGTCGGCAAGGCGCTGGGGCTGAGCGCGGACATGACGGCGGGCCTCGCCTCCGCGGTCTGGGGCTATAGCCGCGAAGGGGTCGAGGAGCGCCACGCCGAGGCGCTCAACATGGACCTGACCGACAAGCGGCTGGCGCTGACGCTCGAGCTAGCGCGCGAGCTCCTCAACACCCCGCGCCATTTGTCGCAGCATCCCGGCGGCTTCGTGCTGACCCGCGACCGGCTCGACGAGCTGGTCCCGATCGAGCCGGCCGCGATGGACGATCGCCAGGTCATCGAATGGGATAAGGACGATATCGACGCGCTGGGCTTTATGAAGGTCGACGTCCTCGCGCTCGGCATGCTCAGCTGCATGCGGCGCGCCTTCGAATTCTTAGAGGCCGACAAGGGCATGACGATGGACCTCGCGGCGATCCCGGCCGAGGATCCCGCGACCTATGCGATGATCCAGAAGGCCGACACGCTCGGCGTCTTCCAGATCGAGAGCCGAGCCCAGATGGCCTCCATCCCGCTGATGGCGCCGAGGACGTTCTACGATCTCATCATCCAGGTCGCGATCGTCCGTCCCGGCCCGATCCAGGGCGACATGGTCCATCCCTATCGCCGCCGCCGCAACGGGCTGGAGGAGGTGACCTACCCGACGCCGGAACTGCGCCGCGTGCTCGAGAAGACACTCGGCGTGCCGCTGTTCCAGGAGCAGGCGATGCGGGTCGCGATCGAATGCGCCGGGTTCACCCCCAGCGAAGCCGACCTGCTGCGGCGCGCGATGGCGACGTTCAAGCTGACCGGCGGGGTCAGCCATTTCCGGGACAAGCTGATCACCGGCATGGTCGCGCGCGGCTATGAGCAGGCATTCGCCGAGAAGACGTTCAAGCAGATCGAGGGGTTCGGCAGCTATGGCTTTCCCGAGAGCCATGCTGCCTCGTTCGCACTGATTGCTTACGCCTCGTCCTGGATGAAGTGCCATCACCCGGATGTGTTCTGCGCGTCGCTGCTCAACTCTCAGCCTATGGGGTTCTACGCGCCGGCGCAGATCGTGCGCGATGCGCGCAACCACGGCGTCGAGGTCCGCCCGATCGACGTCAATCGCAGCCGCTGGGATTGCACGCTCGAGGATACCGGCACCACGAACGGCTACAAGGCGGTCCGCCTCGGCCTGCGCATGATTCGCGACCTGTCGAACCAGGATGCGGCCGCCATCGTCACTGCGCGCGCCGATACACCCTATGCGAGCGTCGAGGAGATTCAGCGCCGCGCCGGTGTGGGACGCGGCGCGCTGGACCGGATCGGCGACGCCGACGGCTTCGGCTCCCTGGGACGCGGCAGGCGCGCCAGCCTGTGGGAGGTCAAGGGCCTCGGCAATGCCGCTCTCCCCCTCTTCGCGGCCGCTGACGAGCGCGCCGGGCAACTACGCCAGGAAGCGATCGAGCCGACAGTGCCGCTCGTCTCGATGGGCGAAGGCGCGGAGGTCGTCGAGGACTATCGCGCCTCGGGCCTCAGCCTGCGTGCTCACCCCCTCGCCTTCCTGCGCGACGAGCTGCGGGTCCGTCGCATGATCACCTGCCGCGAGCTGGGCAAGGTCCGGGACGGCCGTTACGTCGAACTGGCCGGCATCGTGCTGGTCCGCCAGAAGCCCGGGAGCGCCAAGGGTGTCATGTTCATCACGCTAGAGGACGAGACCGACGTCGCCAATCTGATCGTGTGGACCAACGTGTTCGAGAAGTACCGCCAGATCGTGCTCGGTGCCTCGATGATGGCAGTGCGCGGCCAGGTCCAGCGCGAGGGTGACGTGATCCACGTTATTGCCCACCGGCTCGACAATCTCTCGGTATTGCTCGCGAGCGTCGGGCAGAGGGGGGATATCGCCGACGTGTATCGGGTAAGCCGAGCCGACGTCGCGAAGAACCCGATCAGCCCTGACCCGCGCGCACCCGACAGCAGGATGCTCGGAAAAGCCGCACGTGAGATATACATCCCCGACCTTCGTCTCGGCTCCGGTATCATCCCCGGCCAACCGACCGAGGGTATCAAGGTCAAACCGCGCGACTTCCGTTAGTGGGCCGCTTGCGGACTAACAGCTCTCCGCTGCGTGACGTCGAAAGTGGACATCAGCAGCGGATCGGGGGGGGTAAGAACTCGTATCGACGCGACCGACACGGATCGATCCCCTGCCCCGCTCTGCTTGGTATAGTCGCTCTGGACCGTAGGTTCACTGAGTGAAGCCCGCCGTCACCGTAATGAGTTGCCAGCGCCGGCCAACGCTGAGACAAGGATCGGTATCTTTGGAGCGAGCCTGACGGATCAGGCGCGAACTTGATCAATACAACCATTTTGAACACATCGCCAAGTATCGATTAGCGCTCCTCAAGCTGCGACTGACACATATCAGAGTCCTTTCACCGACATATCCGTGAAGATCGGGCAACATTTATTTGACGCGTATTTCATGATTCTCCGACACTTGCCGGATCAAATTTTGTTCCAAGTAAAAAAGTGCTAGCCAATCCCCCGACGGCGATTGATCGAGTCGGGGGGCAGTCGATGGACCGGCGAGTTTTCATTGGCGCAAGTGCGGCCGGTCTGTTGATGCCCGGCTGGGCCGGCGCGCAGTCGCTCATCCGCACCACCGATAATTTGCGCTCGCCCAATCTCGACGGCCCGTTCAAGGTCTGGAAGGGATTGCGGCCCTATCGCGAAAACGGCCTCAGGCTCGAGATCGGCGCTACCGCGCCCAAATGCCTGATCCACAATTACGGGCACGGCGGGGGCGGCATCACGCTCTCCTGGGGATGCGCCACTTGGGTGCGCGACAAGCTCGTCGCCGGCTCGTTTTCGCCCGGCACGACGGCGGTCGCGGTGCTGGGAAGCGGCGTCGTCGGGTTGACAACGGCGACGATCCTTAAACAGGCCGGCTACGACGTCACCGTCTATACCAACAAATTGTGGCAGGACACGACGTCCGCAGTGGCCGGAGGCCAGATCGCGCCGTCACTCGTGCAACCCCCGGCGGGCGGCGATCTGCAGACGCTTGTGACCGCGGCGTACAAGGAGCATGCGCGGCGCGGTGCGGCGTTCGGAGTCACGGCAAAGGACAATTATGTCCACGCGCTCGCGGGTGACCTCAACATGGTGGCGCGCGCCAACGGGACCTCGGCACAACGCCTGCCGCGCCTGCCGTTCAAGAATGCCAATGCCGGCGGCTGGAAATACCGCACGCTGATCGCCAACCCGACGATCCTGCTGCCCCGGCTCGAGAAGGATCTGCGCGCCGCCGGCGTCAATTTCGTCATCGGCGTGCTGACGAGGAGAATCGTCGACGGGCTCAACCAGCCGGTCGTTGTCAATTGCCTGGGACTGGGCAGCGGCACAATCTGGCCCGACGACAGCCTTTACGCCAAGAAAGGAATCCTGGCGGTCTTCCCGCCCCAGACCAAGCTCGACTGGCTCTACAGTTCGATCGGCTACGTCTTTCCGCGCAGCGACCATCTGATCGTCGGCGGGACGATCGAGGATCTCCCGGTCGGCGTGATCGACCGCGAAGCGACGACCACGCCGAACATAACGGACGAGCAGAAGGCCGCCTTCGTGGTCAGGGTGGTCAGACGCGTGTTCAACGGCGATATTCCGGTGCCGGGATGGTTCAGCGGCGGCGGCCGCATTCCCGACGGCATGTTCACCGATTCCAACATCAACCTCGCCTTCACGCCCCCCGCCCCGCCCTGACCCGCCGCGTGGGATGCCGGACTACGGATGCGCGGAAGCATCCCCTGACGCGACGGCCGCTACCGGCCGCGGATTGCCCTCTTGCTGTTTGGACGGACGTCATGTTCTCGAGCGCAATGTCTCCCGGCGGCGGGAAAGACTGGTCAGCCTCTTCGACCGCGAGCGCCACGTCTGCAGCCAATGCCTCGAATACGCCGACGCGGGCGGACGTCTTCGGCAGGACCGTGTCGACCTGTGTCGGATCGGTCGCCGCGATGGCAAGCGTCGCGGCCGGCGAAGCCGCCGCGTTCGGGCCCGTCGGCGAAGCGGCGGTCGGCATCGCGGCCAGCATGGGTCTCGCAAGCTGCATCGCGATCGGACTGACGGGCGCCATGGCGCGCAACAGCGACGAACTGAAGGCGGCGTACGACATGTTCGGCCTGACCTCGCCGGGCGGTCTTGTCGGCGCATCGATCGGTGGCGCCGCTTACGGCAATGCCGGCTTCGAGTTCGGCCGCGATTTCGGCGGCACGCTCAGCGACGCGTTCAATCTCGGCGTCGACATTGCCGGCTTCGGGCTCGCTGGCGCCGGTGGCGTTTCGACCGGATCCCTGCTGGGCTTTGCGGGAGATTATACTGGTCTCACCTTCGACCAGCGCGATCTCGCCCAATACAATGCGCCAGCCGCACCGGCGTCGAACAACGACACCAGCGGGTCCAATGACGAGGACGACGCGCCGGACATGCCCGGCGAAGAGGATGCGCCCGGCTATGGCGACCGGGATGAGGATCACGACAACGATCGCGACGATGACCGCGGCGACGACGACCGCGGCGACTTCGGCGATCGCGAGGGCCGCGGCGGCGAGGAATAGCTTCAACCTGGGGGAAGACATGGCGGACGAACAACTCGATTACACTCGCAGGAACCTTCTCATCGCCGGTTCGGTAGCGGTAGCGGCGACCGCTATCAGTCCCGCGGCAAGAGCTCGCCCGGCCTCCCTGCCGACGCGCTTCCGCGTACCGGCGGCGTTGATGAACAAGGCGGGACCGGACGTCGACAAGCTGATCGGCCAGAGCAAATATGCCGCCGCGAAGAAGACGCTGTTCCAGTCCGGAAAATATCCGTTCCTCGCGCCTTTCTCGAACGATCTGTGCGTCGACAAGATCGTCTATGACGTCACCTCTTCGTCGAAGGACAATATCCCGCCCTACGACCCCTTCCAGGTCGAGAGCCTCGTCAGCTCGGCAAGCATCCTGCTCGATCGCTGCTTGGGCACGCGGCGCGACATGTACGACATGGAGGATCATGCGGTTCAGCGCGCGCTGGAATATGATTTGTTCGACCAGCAATTTGGCGCGCAACGCGACATTGAATTGGCTCCCCATATCGAATTGCAGCGTAGCGACGAGCTGCTGGGCCAAACTACGGCGCAGACGAAATTCTCGAAAGCAGACGACCCGCTCGCCTCGGGCTTTTCGGCTATCGCGGCATCGACCGCCAAATCGACGACCGACGCGATCGCCGGCGAAAAGAACCGCAAGCAGCTCGTCGGGACCAAATGGGACGCGTTGCGCACCTATCAGTCGACCCTCGAGGACCGGCACAACACGCCGGGCGCGGCGCTCAACTATGTCGAGCGGTTCGGCAGGCTCGAGCAATTGCTGCGGCAAGATGTCCAGGTCGCCTTCTACAAGCTTCGCTGCATCGAGGCGGGCATGAACCAGATATTCGGGCTGGGGATAAAATTGCCGCCACCGGCGCAGTTCGGCTATCTCGATGCCATGGTGACGTTCGTGCGCGAGGTGATCGAGCGCGCCAATATCGCTACGCAGGAAGAGGTAGATTTTGAGCACATCATCTCGCTGCGTCAGCCGGGCGCGACGACCGCCGCCGGCCCAGCCGGGCAGCCGCTCATCTCGGATGCGGTGTGGAATGCCCAGCTACAGGCGAACGGCCTGCTGAGCTTCACGCTGCCTGACGATCTGGGCGCGCCCATTCTGCGCGCGCGGCTGAGAGCAGTCGGGCTGTCGGTGGCGTTCGACGCCGCCGCGCAGGACATGATTGGCAACAATTATCATCCGCGGTCGGTCGCCGCGCTAATCTTCCTGCCGAACGTGCCCGACCTGTTCTCGCTGGGCAGCGTCAAACTGCGCCCGCCGGTCGTGATCGGGTCGATGAGCTGGCTCGACCCGGCGAACCCGAAGTTGATCGTCGCCCCGCAGGCGCTCAATCTCAACCCGGCGAAAACGACTTGGCAGATCCAGCTCAGTCCCAACATTATCAACCAGTCGGTCAGCGGCATGCCCCGGGCCAGCCTCATCAAGGATGTGAGGCTGCATCTACGCTGCTCGGCGGTGATCGACACGACCAACCCTTGGCCGCAGTTCAACTGGTAGGATTGCACACGTCCGTCGCTGGGCCGTCAACTGCCAGACTGCTTCTGGCTATCGCTCGAGCAAAGCGGACATTCGCCACGCCGTGCTCCGACCGGCGGTAATCGGATCGGTTGCGGATAAACGGTTTCTTGGCTGACCAATCACATAAGCGGGCGTAGCGTCACCGGTCGAACTGCTCAAGCTGGCATGCGGCGGACATTCGCTCCCGTTCAGTCAGCACGAAGCATCTGCCGAAGTCGCCAGAAAGCCGGTTCTGTTGCGATAGGTGGGTCGATGCGCTAGCGCCCGATCGCATCTTTTGCCGCTTGTTCAGCCCCATAGACATTGGCGTCGAGCAAGCGTTCGTAGAGATCCATCGCCCGCGCTCGCAACGGACCGTCGCTGCGCTGGAGCGCGACCGCAACATGGACAAGATCGCGTCCGAGCATCGAATAAGACGGTTCCGCCGCCAGCGCGGCTGCCAAGCGGTCCGCGACGTCGAACACGATGTCGTCGAACCCGGCGGACAGCAACAAGCCCTGCAACCCGTCGAGGAACCTAGTATTGGCCAAGGCCCGAAGCACCGCATCGTTCGACGCGACCGCTTCGAGCATCTCGCGAGTGAGATCGTCGGGTGCCAGGATTGCACCGCGGCCGATCGCGGTCGACAGCGCTTGGGCGAGGTCACCGCTCGCGTCCGGCACCAATGGCAGCAGAATAGGGTGCGCCGCGGTGCGCAGTGCGCGATCCCTCTCGCGCCAGGCAGCGGCGGCCGCAAACGCGACTCCCATAAGTACCGCCGGATGCTGAACATCGATGCCGCCGAAGAGATCGGCATAGCGCGGGCTGTCGGGATCGACGAGGTGGGCGGCCGTCACCAGCTCGGCGGCCGCTTGCTGCAACCCACGCGATCAGTTCCTCGCGCTTCAATCCATTGATCGCGAAGCCCGGCGCGGTCGCCACGTCGAGTTTGGCGAACTCGCCTTTGATCGCGCCGAGCCGCTTCACCGCGCCGACGTAATTGTTGTCGTGGTGGCTGGCCAGGAGCTTGGCCGACAGCCCCGTGATTGCGGGGGGTCGAACGGCAGCGGCTTGGGTTCGAACACCCGGAACCGTTTGCGCCGCCGGCAGAGAAGCCGCTGCGCCCACAGCCAGCCCGGTTGCGAGAAACGCGCGTCGATCGATCGTCATTTCCTGTTCTCCGTCAGATAAGTCCCGCGAGGTGAAGTGCGATGCCGGCAGCCGAACTGGCGGCGAGTGTAGAGAAAACGCCGACGTTGAAGCGAAACATCGCGATCACTGCCGCTATCGATAGCAATGCCGCCCACGGGTTCACGCTGGCGAGTACCGGCATGTCGAAGCGGAGTGGCCCGGCAGCGACATGCGTGACCGAGGCGAACAGCGAATGGATCGCAAACCAGATCGCGAGGTTGAGCACCACGCCGACCACCGCCGCCGTGATCGCCGACAGCGCCCCAGCAAAGGCCGGATTGTGCCGCAACCGTTCGATGAACGGCGCGCCGAGGAAGATCCACAGGAAGCACGGCACGAACGTCACCCAAGTCGCCAGCAACCCGCCCAGCGTTCCGGCGAGTAACGGCGGCAGCGCCCCCGGATGGCGATACGCCCCAAGGAACCCGACGAACTGGAGCACCATGATCAGCGGCCCCGGCGTCGTTTCGGCCATGCCGAGGCCATCCAGCATCTCACCGGGCTGGAGCCAATGATAGGATTGCACCGCTTCCTGCGCGACATAGGCGAGTACGGCATAAGCGCCGCCGAACGTCACTACTGCCATGGCCGAGAAGAACTTCGCAATCTGGCTGAACACGCTGACCTGCCCGAACAGTATCAGCAGCGCAGCGACGGGAATCAGCCACAAGGCCAGCCAGATTGCCGCATCGCGCAACGAGCTTCGGATGGTCGGATTGGCGTGCTCGGGCAAATCCTCACCGAGCAATGTATCCGCATCGGCCACGACCCCGCCGCCGCCGCTGCCATGCCCGCCGCCCGCCGCGAAGGCCGAGCGCCCCCGCTTCCCGCCGACATAGCCGATCACCCCGGCGATCAGCACGACGAGCGGGAACGGCGCGTTGAAGAAGAACAGGGCTACAAACGCCGCCACCGCGAGCAAGCGCATCACCGTGTTGCGCAATGCACGCTTGCCGATCCGCAGGACTGCTTGCAGCACGATCGCGAGCACCGCCGCCTTCAACCCGAAAAACAACGCCGAGACGACGCCGACGCGCCCGTAGAGCACGTAGATCCAGCTCAGCGCCATGATCGACACCATGCCGGGCAGGACAAACAGGACGCCCGCGACGATGCCACCGGCGCGCTTGTGCAGCAGCCAGCCGATATAGGTCGCGAGCTGCTGCGCTTCGGGTCCGGGGAGCAGCATGCAGTAATTGAGCGCGTGCAGGAATCTTTGCTCGCCGATCCAGCGTTTTTCCTCGACGAGAATGCGGTGCATCACCGCGATTTGTCCGGCCGGTCCGCCGAATGAGAGCAACGCGATCCGCAGCCAGACCCAGAAGGCTTCACCGAGGCTGACCGGTTCGGGACGCGCCAGCGCCGGGGGTTGCCCGGCCATGGCGGCGGTCATGCCTCCACCTTCACGCCGGCCGGACGATGCGAGGCCCAATCGTGCGTTTCGCCCTGCGCGTCGCGGCACCAGCGATAGAGCGCGTCGTAGATCAGCATGCCCGCATCGAGCTGCTCGTGATCATTGGCATAGAGGCGAGACAGGCCGAGCGAGACGGCGAGGAGGCCCGACGCCTCGGGAGCGGTTGCAAGCTGATCGGTATCCGCGCCGCGCACTATCGCCGCGAGCTGCGCCAGCGGGGGAAAACCGTCGAGGCCGAACGCCTCGATCATCGTGTCGAACGTGCAGCGCTCGCCGCGATGGCTCCAGAACACACCGTCGGCGGAGATGTCGAACGGCTCGGCCCCGAGTTCTGCTGCCACGCTCAGAACATCGGCGGGCGGGACAAACAGGATACGCGCATCGGGGTCGACGAAACGCCGGATCAGCCAAGGGCACGCTATACGATCGACCTTTGGCCGGGCGCGCGTGATCCACCAGGTCCGGCCATCATCTTTGGCCGGCGGCAGGTGATCGAGCCGCACGATCGGCAACGCAGCGGCTTTCCAGCTCGCGAAACCGCCGTAGAGCGTTTCGGCATCGATCCCGGCCGTGCGGAGGACGGCAGCGGCAGCGGCGGCCGACGCGCCGCCGTCCTGATCGAAAGCAACCGCCGCGGCGCCGCCGAGAGCCTTGCCCCAATCGGCAGCCGTTTTCGGGTCGCGCCAGCGAGCACCGGGAATAGTGGAAGCCGCACCCTCGCGAAGATCGATCAGGATGGGGGCGGACGGCGTGCCGGTCAAGCGGGCAAGCTTGTCGGCGCTAATGCTATTGGGTGCAGGCATGACGCATCCTCGAAACTGTCGGGACGCGATGCTTTGGCGTGTCGCCTCGTGGGGAGATCGCATTCCCCATGCCGATACTACAGCGCAACCGTCGCCGGGCTGTCAAGCCGCGAGCCGAACGTGCGACCTCACCAATATTTCGAGATGGCGCGGAACCGTTCGAGCGCCTCCTACTCGCCGCGTGAAAAGGCAATGGTCGACCGCGTCGTTGATCAGCGCGCGCTTGGCGATGGCGATGGCGCTCTCGACCCCTAAAGCTGCTGCGTGATAATAACGCGGGGTACTGGCCCTCGATCATCCCCGTGACTGTTCGCACAGCCATCTCATGGAGATTGGCAATTCAGGTTACCCATTAGCAATGTTGGGTCGCCGAACGACCGCTTCGTTGCGAGTAAACGCGGTCGCAGTGTAACGAGTTAGGAGCATTCAGCGATGGTAACAACGGCGAGCGACGCTACGTCCGGTTACGATCCAATTGCGAGCAAAAGGCCGAAAGAATGGGCCCGGCCTCGCGGCCGGGCCCGCCCCGCTCAGTAGTCCATCGCCGGCATGGCGGCCGGCTTGTCTTCCTTGGGCAGCTCGGCCACGAGCGCCTCGGTTGTGATGAGCAGCGAAGCAACAGACGCCGCGTCCTGCAGCGCGGTGCGCACGACCTTCGCGGGGTCGATCACGCCAGCCTCGACCAGGTTCTCATACTCACTGGTCGCGGCGTTGAAGCCCCAGTTATAGTCGTCATTCTCAAGCAGCTTGCCGACCACGTAGGCGCCGTCCTCTCCGGCATTCTCGGCGATCTGCCGCGCCGGCGCCCGCAGCGCGCGACGCACGATGTCGATGCCCGACTGCTGATCGTCGTTGGCGGCCTTGAGGCCATCGAGCGCCTTCAGGGCGCGCAGCAGCGCAATGCCGCCGCCAGGCAGGATGCCTTCCTCGACCGCGGCGCGCGTCGCGTGCAGCGCGTCGTCGACGCGGTCCTTGCGCTCCTTCACCTCAACCTCGGTCGCGCCGCCCACTCGAATGACGGCCACGCCGCCGGCGAGCTTGGCGAGCCGTTCCTGGAGCTTCTCGCGGTCATAGTCGCTGGTCGTCGTATCGATCTGCTGGCGGATCTGGGACACGCGCGCGTCGATATCGGCCTTCGCGCCGACGCCGTCGATGATCGTCGTGTTGTCCTTGTCGATCACCACCTTCTTCGCCCGGCCGAGCATGCCGACGGTGACGTTCTCGAGCTTGGTGCCGAGCTCTTCGCTCACGACGTTGCCGCCGGTCAGGACGGCGATATCCTCGAGCATCGCCTTACGGCGATCGCCAAAGCCCGGCGCCTTGACCGCGGCGACCTTGAGGCCACCGCGCAGCTTGTTGACGACGAGCGTTGCGAGCGCCTCGCCCTCGACATCCTCGGCGATGATCAGCAGCGGCCGCCCCCCCTGTACCACCTGCTCGAGCACCGGCACCAGCGCCTGGAGGTTGCCGAGCTTCTTCTCGTGGATCAGGATGTACGGATCATCGAGCTCGACCCGGAGCTTCTCGGCGTTGGTGACGAAGTAGGGCGAGAGATAGCCGCGATCGAACTGCATGCCCTCGACCGTCTCGAGTTCGGTCTCGAGGCTCTTCGCCTCCTCGACGGTGATCACGCCCTCGTTGCCGACCTTCTCCATCGCCTCCGCGAGGAACCGGCCGACTTCTTCATCGCCGTTGGCCGAGATCGTCGCGACCTGCGCGATCTCGCTGTTCGCGCCGACTTTTTTCGCGTGCGCTTCGAGATCCTTGACGACAGTGCCGACCGCGAGGTGGATGCCGCGCTTGACGTCCATCGGGTTCATACCGGCCGCGACCGCCTTCGACCCCTCGCGGACGATCGCTTGTGCGAGCACGGTCGCGGTGGTGGTGCCATCACCAGCCTTATCGTTCTGCTTGTTGGCGACCTCGCGCAGCATCTGCGCACCCATGTTCTCGAACTTGTCGGCAAGCTCGATCTCCTTGGCGACGGTGACGCCGTCCTTGGTGATGCGCGGTGCGCCGAAGCTCTTCTCGATCACGACGTTGCGGCCCTTGGGGCCCAGCGTGACCTTCACTGCGTTTGCAAGCGTATCCACGCCGCGCAGCATGCGATCACGCGCGTCCGACGCAAACTTCACTTCCTTGGCAGCCATTGTGGCTCAACTCCTTTCTAAAGTTCCGTCCTGTGATTGGATGCAGGCCGGATCAGGCGGCCTGCTTGAACGCGACGGTCGTATCGACCACGCCGAGGATATCGCTCTCCTTCATGATGAGCAGATCCTCGCCATCGATCTTGACCTCGGTGCCCGACCATTTGCCGAACAGGATGCGGTCGCCGGCCTGGACCGAAAGCTCGACCAGCTTGCCGCTGTCGTCGCGAAGGCCCGGGCCGACGGCGACGACTTCGCCTTCCTGCGGCTTTTCCTTGGCGGTATCGGGAATGATGATGCCCCCGGCGGTCTTCTCGTCGGCCTCGATCCGGCGGACGACCACACGGTCGTGCAAGGGGCGGAAATGCATGGCAAAACCTCCAGTTGCAAAACATGATGTGACATGCCTGTCCCTCTGAAAAAGGGGCAGGCGGCGGCGAATTAGTAAAGTCGAATTTTGCGTTCAAGACCCCGGAACGCATTTTTTTGGCACTCGTTGGCACCTAGTGCCAAGCTCGCGCGCGGTGGCGGTTCTGAGGCGCGGCAACCCTCTTGACGACGCCGCACCCGAGTACAAAATTTGGTGCGCGGACGGTCCGTCCGCAGAGAAAGGAGCGACTTCAAAGGAAGGAGGATTGCCGTGTCGCAGCCAGTCTCCCGCATTCTTCACCCGTTCGATATTGCCGGCCATCCCGACCTCGAGCCCGAGGTCAAGCGCGCCATGCTGGCGCGCTGGGCATCGGACCGGTCCGCCGTCAAAAACGAGCCCGCATTGCGCAAGCCGCTTGGCGCCACGAAGGCGGTGCCGGTCGACGAGGTGTTCGCGGCGTTGCGCTCGCTGGACAGCCATTCAGGCACGATCGCGAGGCCACATGCGTGACTGATCGAGACCTGATTGCCCAGTTGGAGGGCTATGGCCTGACCACCGCCGAGGTCCATTATTATCGGCCGGACGCCCCCTCGCTGCTCCAACTGTTCGTCTGGCAGGAATATGATTTAGCGCCGGATTTTCCCGTGCTGTTCGAGTTCCTCGATCATTGGCGCCGGAAAATCGAGGCCTCGCTCCATTCCGTGAGGATCGCGCACGACCGCCTGATCCGGCCCGCGGAGTGGCGGGCAGTGGACGGAATCATTCCGCTGCAATGACGCGGGGGCCCGTACAGCGCTGGCGGCAGCGGGCGGGCCGACCGGTCCGCCTGCTGTTGCCGTTCGACGACATCATGGAGTTCGCGCTGGCACTGCTGTCCGTGGATCCTGCCGGATTGCAGGCGCTCGGCTGGACGTTCGCCGACCGCAAGCAGTTCCTCGACCATTTTCTTGCGTCCGGAAAGGCCGCGCAGGCGATTGATCCACGCGAGTTGGGCTCAATGCCGATCGAACTCGTTCTGCCTTGGCGCGATGTTGCTCGACTTCAGGATTTTGCCCGGAAAGAGCTGCCGAAAGCCGCAAGCAATGCGGCAATGCTCGATCGTGTGCTCGCCGCTCTGGATGCCGGTTCGCATCGAGCGGACGCGCGATAAGCCGTCCGTGATCATGCTTGCAGAAACGTTGCTTGTGCCAGGCCATCGAACACGAACTGGACGGCTAATCCGGCGAGCAGGATACCCGATACGCGGCTCACCACGTCAGCGCCGGTTGCGCCGAGCAACGCGATCAGACGTTCGGCCGCCCGCATCGCGACAAACGTGAGAATCAGGCAAACGAGAAGCGCGGCGATAACCCCGCTCCATTCGACCCACCCGGCCGTTCGGCCCATGACAAGGACTGCGGCGGAGAGACTTCCCGGCCCCGCTATCAAGGGAAAAGCCAGCGGGAATACTGCGATATCACCCGGCTCTCTCGCATCGTTCTTCTCACTTTCCGAGATGGTGGAAAGGCCCGGACTGGAAAAGGTCAGCGTCAACGCCTGAAGGAACAGCAGCACACCGCCGGCCACGCGGAAGGCCGGCAGCGAAATATGCAGGAGCGATAGTGCCAATTCGCCGCCCACTGCGAAGAGCAGCAACACCAGCCCGGCGATCGTGACCGACCGAAGCGCCAGGCTGCGGCGCTGATGGCGATGGATTCCGGCGGTCAGGCTGGCGAAAACTACCGCGGTCTCGACCGGGCCGATCGTGACCAACAGCGTGACGAAGCTCGACAGGATACCGGGCGCGATATGCATGGCGCAGATATGATAAAGAGCAGCGGGTCGCATCGCGAACATCCACCCGGCCACAGCGAGCGCTGTCCCGGATCGACGCGCGACATCAGGATGACCCGCCCCGCGTTCGGCGGGGCGGGTTGTACGTTATGCCGCCTCGGCTTCCTCTCGCGGAGCCTTGAGCCGGTCGTTGGCCGCAGGCGCGGTCGTCCCGATCTCGATCTTGCGCGGCTTCATCGCTTCCGGGATTTCGCGCTTGAGCGAAATCCGCAGCAGACCGCTGTCGAAGCTGGCGTCCTGCACAACGATGAAGTCGGCGAGCTGGAAGCGCCGCTCGAACGCGCGCGTCGCGATGCCGCGGTGCAGATAGCGTCCGCTATCCCCTTCCTCGGCACGGTTGCCCTTGACGGTCAGCTGATTGTTCTGCGCGATGATCTCGATCTCGTCGGGACGGAACCCGGCCACCGCGAGCGTGATCCGGTACTGATCCTCGCTCTGCTGTTCGATATCGAACGGCGGGTAGTTCTCGGTATCCGCGCGCGCGCTCGTCTCGAGCAGATCGAACAGGCGATCAAAACCGACGGTCGAGCGGCGGTAGGGAGCGAAGTCGAAATTGGTCCTCATATCCAAATCCTCCATTGAGCAATCTGAGCACAAGGAGCACCGGAAGAGAGCCGGTGCCCTCAAGTCCTTACCGGACCGAGTTTTCGCGTCCGGCGGCGGTTCAAATGGTTTTTGCCATCACCAGTTCAAGAGGTTTTGCGAAAAATTTTGACGGCTTTTTCGGCCGCGTGCTGTCGGAGATGGCGCGCCGGCTCAATTGCGCGGGTGCCGCAGCTGACTATTTGGCACCCCGAGCCAGATCAGAAATCCTTGACCGTACCCTTGGCCAGATATCGCTGGGAATCATCGCGACAGCCAGGCACGGGAAACGCCGTCGGCGCGCAAGCCGCGCACGCTCTCTAATACTGCCAAGGGTCGGGCATCGCGCGCGCTGACGCGTAGGCGGACATTCGCAAGAGTTAATCCATCAACGTGGCGGATATAGAGAACACTCGCCGGGAGGAGTCCGAACATCGGGGCGTGCGGATAGTCGCCAGCGGCTTCGGGCACGATGCCGGCGAAGGGAGTCGCTGCCCCTCCTTTCATGGTCAGTATGATATCACGGAGCGTTATTCCCCGCAGCGGATGACCTTCGAGACCGGTGATGGAGGAGGCTAACGTCCCCCCGCTCGCACGGATGTTCGACAGGGTAACGCCGGAAAGCGTTCCGGGCACGGGGACTGCCTGGCCGCGCCCCCGATTGCCGAGACGGAGAAAGAGCGGCGTGAGGGCATCGCGAATGACAACATTTTTCACGCGGACATCTTCGAACGTCGCACCGTCCACCATGGACATCGAAATGCCTGCGGTCGGCGGTCGGTACATTCCCGGCGCGCGATAGATCAGGACATCGCTGATTTCGATATGGCGAAAATCGCCGAGGCTCTCGGTTCCGATCTTGATGCCCTGATCGTCCGACGAGCAGCGAATTCTCTTCACAACAACGTTTTCGGTGGCGGGAACGGGTCGCTGTGGTCGCCGCCCGGTGGTTTTCAGGACGACGCAATCATCCCCGGCGATGATGTCCGCATCGCTGACCACAACGTCACTGCTCGAATCCACGTCAATGGCGTCGGTGTTGGGCCCCTTGGGATCATTACGTATCACGATCCCGCTGATCCGGATGTTGGCGGACTCGAGCGGGTGAATCGTCCATCCGGGCGCGTTGCGGATTGTGACGTCGCGGATGCGGGCACCGCGAGTGGCAACGAATTCGATCAGAGGAGACGGGCGAGGCCGGCGCGAAACGGGGTCACCCGTGGGTCCTTTGTCCCAGAAGGCCGTACCGTTCCCATCGATGACGCCCCCGCCTTCAATGGCAATGTCCACAGCTCCCTCGGCGTGGATCAAATGGTAGGGGCCGTTGCCCTTGCTCTGGGTTGATCCGTCCAGCGCGATCTTGGCAACGTCTTCAGGCGGGAAGGGCCGGTAGTCCTCGATCCGTGGCGAGCCGAGAAGTGTCGCGCCGCGGGCGACGACGAATGTAATGTGATCCCTCAGGATCAAGGTGCCGCTGAGAAACCGTCCAGCTCGCAGTTCGACGCGACCACCGCCCTCGCGAGCACATGAATCAATCGCGCGCTGGATCGAAGCGGTATCGTTTGCGACACCATTACCAACCGCACCATAGTTCCGCACCTGGCAGACACGAGACGGCCCGCGGCTGGGGGCACCCAGAGTCAGGCACGATAGCGCAAGAGCGACTACGATGCTCAGTCGCATGAACGGGCGGTCGTGAAGGGATTGCCCCCGCTGTCGCGGACCGGAAGGGCAAGTTCACAAGAGCTTGCGCTGCGAGTATCGTGCCACGGTGAAGCCATTGCCTGCCCCTTTCAGTTAATTTGCGACGAGGCTGAGATTTCTCCTAGGCACTTTCCGTCGAACAGTGTGTTGCTCGCTTCGCAATCAAAACACCGTCCTCGCGCCGCCCAATACCGACCGAGGAGGTCGCCAGCTCGGCCATCTCACTATCACCCGAATGGCCGCTTTCCGGATCGATGGAGCCGGTGTGGGACGTCCGATATTAGGGCGCTTTCCGGACAATCAGATTCGCGTCCAATCGAATGGCTGCTCCCGACCCAATTGCGGACATGGGCATGTGCGTTATTGTAGTGGCATGAGAGGGGCGACGATCATCGGAACAGCGGCGCTTGCCCTTCTCGGGCAACACGCCTTCGGCCGGGACGTGGCGTCACATGGCGGTCGAGTGCCTTCTCGACTTGAGCGCATGACGTATCTGCGCGCTCGCCAGATAATCACCGACTATGGTTGGAGGCCGGTAACGGGAAACTGCCACCACGGAATCGAGCCCTGTGACAGCTTTCCCGAGATTAATTACTGCTCCGTCGACGCGCCCTATTTCTGCGAGATGTACTTCTCTCGGCGAGGCCGATGCCTCCAGATCCAGACCACGGGTGGTCAGCCGGAGACAACCACGACCGATACGAGAGTACAAACGGTTGATTTCTATCAAGGTCCTTGCCTCAAGGACCAGTGACTGAGCGCGAATCCGGATGCCCGCTTTCCACCCGATAGCGGACGTCAGATCCTATTCTGAACGAACGGCAGCTTACGAGGCCGCGGCCTGGTTGGCTGAACATCCGGCTTGGGGCGCATAGCCGTCGTCGCGCGGTCTGCTTGCTCAAGGCTTACCTTCGACCGAATTGTTGCCGTTCATAGCTAAACAGCCGCGGCCCGATCACCCCCATACATATTTCGATACTCTGCTCGTATGAGCCAACAAGCGGTCAATTCTCAAGGCAGTTCAGATGACAACACGGCCAGAAAACAGGATGGTAGAAGAGACGCTGGAGGGCGTTGGCTGGATCGCCGAGCGTGGTCCGAGAGGGGCGACCGCCTCGCATGTCGTTGGCAAGTGGTCGGAAAGCGAACTTACTTATGCGATCACCGACGACGAGTTCGAGACGCTTCGCACGCAGCCCGAACGCTATCTGGAGATCAGTAACCGCTACAATCGTATCCGCGCCGATGGCTGGTGGGCAGAGCGCGACGAGCGCGTTTATATCTGTTTACAACAGGAGCGGTTTGGACAAACCATCTTCTTCCACGTGCCGAATGAGGCATTTGAACGGCTGCGCGATGATCCCGGTCTACTCGACACCGTGCGGGCCGAATACGAGGTGAGCGGCCGCTTCCGATAGCTACGCGACGAAACAGCCGCTTTTCTCCTCGGGCGGCTGAGGTCCGCCCGTCCGCTTCCCGCCCAATAGCGCCCTACGACGGCGAACTCACCAATGTGCGCCTTCGGGGGCGAACCTACGTCGACGGAATGGCGACAATAGGGCGATGAGACAGCGTTGCCTCGGGTCATCGATGATTTTCCCTATGCCGGGTACCGCGTCGTTATCTTTTCGAAGGCCGAAGAACAGCAGATCGAGGCGCCGCAGCGCATTGGCCCGACACCCTATTACAATGACGAGGCGCTCGCGTCTGCCGGCATCGAGACCGAGAATGCCGAACCTTGGACGCCGAAGGTGGTCGTCGATCGCGAGTTGATCATTGGTCGCAACCGTTCTCGGACGTCAGTTCGCGGAGGCGCTGTTGGCCAAGCTCGCCAGCGCCTACCCCCGAGCCCCTATCTGCCTGGCACATTGTTGAGCCGGCGCCTGCCCGGGTCGTCGGCCGACTGCTCAGGCAAGGGCGAAAGGAAGGTGCGTTCATAACTGATGAACGGTGGCGTCGCGAAACGAGCGATGATCGGCGCAGCCTCGGGATCAGCTCCGACCTCGTTCCGATAATCATTGTACGATTCCTCGTCGGGGAATCCGAACAGTGCGACCGCGACATCCTCGGCTCCCGCCGTGCCCCTGCCAGGGAAACTGATTGTCGCGTCGCTGGGCGCCGCGCGGGGCATGAAGAAGCCGTAGTGGGTGCCACCGTGTCGTCGGATGAGCCTTACCCAGGCGCGTCCATATTCTTCGAACTCTTCCAACAGTGTCGGATCGAGACGGTATCGAACCTCGCAAAAGACTGCGTCGACCTGCATCATAATGTCCTTCGCTCTTTTGATCGCTTCGGCGAATACCGTGTCGAGCTCCGATCCCTCACCCGGTCTTCGACAAGACCCGAGAGGTCTTACCTACTGGCGCGGTGGCAGCCGCCTCGCCGTTCAATCCGACATCGACGGCACCAAGACGGACAGTCTCTCAGCCAGTTCCGCATTGCGGAAGGGCTTGGTCAGCCGCACAACGTCCGGGTCGATACCCGCCTCCTCGGCGTAGCCCGATACGATCAACACGGGCAGCCCCGGACGTTCGGATTTCAGCTGACGCGCGAGCTGGGCTCCGCTCATGCCTGCCATCAAATGGTCGGTGACGACCACGTCGGGCTCCAACCCGGTACGAAGCAGCGAGAGCGCTTCCTCCGCTGAACTCGCCTCGGTAACCTCGAACCCGAGATCGGCCAGCATGTCGGCGGTGCTCATGCGCACCAATTCCTCGTCCTCGACCAGGAGCGCGATACCCCGCGCCCCGGCGAGTGCCGACGGTGTATGATCCTGCCCCTCCAATCCATTCGCCGTGGCACTTATTGGTAGCCAGAGCACGATCGTGGTCCCCTTCCCCGGTGCGCTGTCGATCGACATCCCACCGCCGAGCTGGGCGGCCAGCCCGTGGACCATCGACAGGCCGAGCCCGGTCCCCTTGCCGATGCCCTTGGTGGAGAAGAAAGGCTCGGTCGCGCGCCGCAAGGTCTCGTCGTCCATGCCGACGCCATTGTCACCGACGCACAGGCGTACATATTGGCCGGGAGCGACGCCCGACGGATGGTGAGCATCCACGGTCTCGCGGCGCGCGACGATCGTGAGCTCGCCACGTTCCAGCATGGCGTCACGCGCGTTAACCGCCAGATTCAGGAGCGCCATCTCGAGCTGGTTGAGATCCGCATTGGCCGGCGGCAGGTCGCTGGCAATATCCACGCGAAGGTCGATTGCAGGACCCAAGGTCGAGCCAAGCAGGCCCTTCATCCCTTCGATAAGTTGGCCAACATCGACGGCGGTTGCCTGTAGCGGCTGTCGCCGGGCGAATGCCAGAAGCCGCTGGACGAGGGTCTTGGCCCGTTCCGCCGACTGCAGCGCCCCATCGATCAAGCGCCGCTCACGCTCACTGCCAATGTTCTTGCGCACCAGCATGTCGAGCGAACCGATGATAGGCGACAATAGGTTGTTGAAGTCGTGCGCTACACCACCGGTGAGGCTGCCCATCGCTTCCATCTTCTGGCTCTGGCGCAGGGCCTCCTGCGCCTTTTCCAGCTCGGCCTCGCGCGCCTTTGAATGGCTGAGATCACGGCCGATCGCGATGAAGTTGATCCCATCGGCCTCGGGTGTGACGGTCCACTCGATATGCTTCCAGCCACCCCCACTGGTGCTGATCCGATTCTCGAACCGTGCGGGTGCACGGGTCTCCGCCATCCGTGCGATCGCAGCCAGGGTTGGAGGCTCATCGTCGGGATGCATGAACGTCGCATAGCCTCGCGTGAGGAGCTCGCGTTCGGACCAGCCAAGCACCTGCGTCCAGGCCGGGCTCACCGCTGACATCATGCCGCTATAGTCGGCCCGCGCGAGCATATCCTGCGAGAGATTCCACAAGCGGTCGCGCTCCGCCGAGCGCGCCGCGACCTGCGCCTCGAGCGTCGCGTTGAGGTCACGCAGCCGCGACTCGCTTTCCCTTAGCGCGTGCTCGCCTCGGGCGCGCTCCACGGCATTCCGGGTGCGGTCCGCAAAGTCCCTGATCAACCCAAGATCATCCTCGCTCCACACGCGCACACTGTCGTGATTGACGAAGAAGACAGCGACCAGCCGCCCATGCTCGAGCACTGGCGCGTTGACGAAAGCCCGGCTGTCCTTGGACTCGAGCGCCTCCGACGCATCCGCGGTCCGGCTATCGGTACGGACATCGTCGATGACGATGAACTCACCGCGCTTGAGGCTATCGATGAAGGAGCCATAGTCGCGTAGCGACAGGACGCCGGCCAGCGTCTCGACCCCGGGCGCCGTCCAGTCACGATCGACATGAAGCGTCTCGGCCTCATGATCGATGGCCGCATACCCCACCCTGCTACTGCCGAGCGTCTTTCCGAGCACCTCCGCCGCAGCAAAGGCGATGTCGGCGGGATCCTGCAACCCGCGAATGGCCTGCGTCAGATCGACCAACGCGCCGCGGCGGAGGTCGGCCGCCTTCCGCTCCGTGATCTCGAGAGCGGTTCCCGTTACGCGCAAGCAGCGGCCCGTATCGTCGAACACGCCGCGGCCCTTGGCCGCCACCCAGCGTTCAACGCCGTCCTCCTTACCGATCGTGCGATACTCGACATCGTAGAAGGCTCGCACGTCAGGGTCGGCGGCCGCCAGATAAGCGGCTGTCGTCGCCTCGCGATCGTCCGGATGCAGCCCATCGTAGAAGTCCTGCATCGTGACGGGGACGTCGTCCGAGATACCGAACATCGCCTTGGTGCGTGGCGGCCAGATCAGCCGATCATTGGCCACATCGACATCCCAGAAGCCGATATCGGCATTGTCGACGGCGAGGCGCAACCGCTCCTCGCTTTCCCGCAGATCGGCTTCGGCCCGGTCGCGCGCCTTGGCGTTACGTGCATTTTCGATGGCGACGGTCGCGAGGCGCGCCAAGCTCTCCAGGCGCTCGATGGTGCTCGGACCATGCTCGCCAGGCTGCGACCAATAGGCACCCAGCGCCGCCACGGGATTGGGTCGCCCGATCGGGGCCATGACGAGGCTGCGAACAAAGGTTGGAGCATAAGCTTCCTGCGGAATCCTGTCGTCCAGCCGCACGTCCCCGATCGCGACGGTTTGCCGCTCCCGCATCGCCCAGCCGGAGATGCAATCGTCGGCCGGAAAGCGCTGGCCTTGCCACAGCGGCGCGACGGCGTCCTCGGCCACATAGAAGCAGCGATCGCCATCCTTCAGGATGACCGCGATCCCCTCAGCACCGACGGCTGCGCGCGCCGTTTCGCGAAGCACGTTCACGACCTCGTCAAGGGAGTCGGCGGCCGCGAGGCGTTCGCTGGCCTCCAGGACATCCGTCTGCCGCTGCGAGGCCTCCTCTTCGGGAAATGCGCTGTCGGGCGGCGGTAATATGGCGCTCAAGGATGTTGCCGCATGTTCTGTGCCCTGGCTCTTCGACCCCATCGCCCAAACATAGAGCGGCGGGTGGTCCGCGTCATGCGACTTTGCGGCATTGCTGCTGGTTGGCTTGGGACGACATCTGGCGGACAATGCGTTCGCAGCGGGGTTTGCTCCATTTCGCCGGCACGCCGCATCATTCAAGGATGAAATCATGACTGCCGCCCGTGCTTTCCTATTCGACCTGGACGGCACGCTGGTCGACAGCGTCTACCAGCATGTGCTTGCCTGGCACGAGGCGTTGTCGGCCGCCGGGATCGAGCTCTCGGTGTGGCGCATCCATCGCAAGATCGGGATGAGCGGCGGGCTGTTCATGAACCAGCTGTTGCGCGAGCTCGGACACGACATAGGTGAGGACAAGGCACAGGACCTCCGCCGGGCCCACGCCGAGGCCTATCAGCGCCTCGGCACCACGGTGCGCCCGCTCCCGGGCGCCACGGCGCTGCTGGCGACGCTCACCGACATCAAGATACCCTGGGCGATCGCCACGAGCGGCCGAATGGAGACGGCCTCGGTCAACATCGAGGCCCTCGGCATCGACCCGGACGAGGCGGTGGTCGTCACCCGCGATCAGGTCCGCTTCGCCAAGCCGGACCCCGACCTCTTCGAGGAAGCAGCCCGGCGCCTGGACGTCCCGGTCGAGGACACGATCGTCGTGGGCGACAGCGTCTGGGACATGCTCGCTGCCGCACGATGCCGGGCCTTGGGGGTCGGACTATTGTCCGGAGGCTATGGGCGCGAGGAGCTCGAGCGCAGCCGGGCCTTGCGCGTCTATGACGACCCCGCAGACCTGTTGGCGCATCTCGACGAGGTCGCCTCGCGCGTGAGGACCTGACACCGACGCGGAGCGCGTCGTCTATCCGACCTGCGCTACATCGAGGCTGCCGCCAGGAAGTATCTTCAGGATATCCTTTGCCGAGATGGAAGGATCGAGCCAGTCCGCCCAATCCGAGCGCTCGAGGATCGCGATCCCGCGATTGTGATAGGGCTGCACGTCGGGACCGGGGTCGATCGTCAGCATGGTGAAGGCCTCTCCCACATCCGGCGTGCTCCGCCAGATGCCGGCAATACAGAACCACGGCTCATCCTTCTTCGTGAAGAGCCATTTGTCCTTGCGCTTCTTTTTTGGGTCGGAGGGCGTCGTGAACTCGTAGAAGCCATCCGCCACGATCAGGCAGCGGCCGCTAGTGAACTCCCGCCCTTCCGAGCGAAAATTATAGACCGGCTTCCCGTTTACGCCAGGCCAACTCCATCGCCTTTGGACCAGGTCGGCAAAGCCCCTTCCGCCTGCATCGGTACGCACGATCGCCGCGACGTCGGTGATCTTGATGTCGGCACGTGGCTCGACGTTCGGCACGCCTTCTGAGAAATTGATCTTGATCTTCAGGCCCTCGAAGTCCTCCGCGACGGAGGCGATATCCACTTCAAGCCGATAGTCGTTGCACACGTCCTGCCCCCATCCTTGCGACTCACGTTCGTTCCTATTATGTTCCGGGAATGGACTCGACTCCAACGCCCTTCGATCCGGACGCCCCGCTCGGCACGCGCCGGGCGATCGTCCGCCGCAATCCCGAGAACCCGCAGGAGCTCGAGATGGTCGAGGCGACCTGGGGCTCGGATCCGCGGTTCAGCGGCGGAACAGCCTATCGGTTCGTGCGATCGGAGGGAAAGACATTTCCGAGTCATCGCTGCTTGATCCCAGCGTCGGAATTCCACCTGGCCGTTGGCGACCGGCGGTACCGCGTCACCATGGACGACGGCAATTTCTTCTACCTGGCGGGCGTCTGGGAACCGGCCATGGCCGATTGGCCGCTGAGCTACCGGGTGATCACCGTCGACGCCAACCCTGAGGTCTCGCGATACCAGGAGCGCCACGGCGCGATCATCTTCCGACGCGACGTGATGAAGTGGCTCGACCTGACGCTGCCCGAGAGCGACCTGCTGGTGACGCCGCCGGCGCGCCTCTTCCTCGTCGAGGAGGTCGGATCGCATCGCGCCACCCAGACTGAACTCACGCTGTGATCGGATCCGACATGCTGCACCAGCAAATCCTTAGCCAGGGCGTATCGCTCGAGCCGGCCTATTTGCTCGAGCAGTTGAACGCGTTCCCGGTCGCGCCCGCGCAGATCGAACTCGCCTGGGCCGGCCGGGAAGATGCCATGGCGGCCGCCGGCGCCTCGCTGCAGGAGGAAGCCGTGCGCGCGCGCGTCACGGCGCTGGCTTCCTGGACCGGTGAACACGACCCTCACCTCCAATCCAATCGTGAAGCGCTCATCGCCGCCGCCGCCCATTTCTCGCTCAGCGCGGGCGACGACGGGTTCTGCTTCGAGCCCTCGGGATTCCAGGAGATGATCCTGTTTATCGAAGAACTGCCATGGTGACCGGACATTAGCCACATCACCCGACATGCGGGGACGTATTGCTCCCAGCTGCGCTGCCGCGTCGGCCGCGCATGGACGGCCGAAGTGATCAGGCGGGTCCTGCCCCTTTTCCCTCGCGCTTCGCTTTGAGGAACTCGCGGTCCTCGGCCATGAACAGCGCGAGGATCGGCGCCACCAGCCGCTCGGGCTGCGCCTGTTCCTGGCCGTTCTCGGCGGCGTGGAGCGCGGCATAGGCGATCAGGTCGCGGTGTACCGGCGCCGGCAGTTCGACCGTCAGCCGCACCGGCTTCTCGTCCACCAATACCCCGAGGAGCAGCTTCGCCATCATCGTGCTCCCGCGCCGGCCGGCGCGAGCACGAGATCGCGGGTTACGATCAGGCGCACCGGGTAGCCCGGGCGCACGGTCAGGGTCGGCTGGATGTTGAGTTGCCGCCGCACGATCTGCTGTCCCGCCTGGCTGACCGTGTCCGACGTCCCCTCCCGGATCGCGCGGATCAATGTGTCGTCGCCGCTGCTGCCGACCTGCGCGCCCACGCCGAGGATCGTCGACAGCAACGCCGCCTTGGCGATGCCGCCCCAATGATTGTCGACCTTGTCCTCCAGCCCGGCATAGCCCGCGGCATCGCCGCCGGGCTGGCGGTCGAGCGTAATCGAGCGGCCATCAGGCAGGATGAGGCGGTTCCACGCCAGCAGCACCCGGCTCTGTCCGAACACGACCGAGGAGTCATATTCGCCGATCAGCCGCGCGCCCTGCGGGATCAGCAACAGCCGGCCGGTCGGACTGTCATAGACGTTGCTCGTGACCTGTGCGCTGATCTGGCCGGGAAGGTCGGACCGGATACCGGTGATCAGCGCCGCGGCGATGACGCTGCCGGCCTGGAGGATGTATGGCGAAACTGGGGCCTCGATCCGCGACGCGCTGACCGGATCGCCCTGCGACCGGGATGCGAGGAAGTCGCGCTTGTGCGCCTGGACGTCGTCGCCCGGCGCCGCGGTTGCGGCTGCTACGGCTTGCCCGCTCGTCGGCGTCGCTGCTGGCGCGCCGGGCCCGACGCCGCCTGCGGCAGTGACGCCGGCGCCCATGCTCGAGGCCGCCACGAACAGCTTGCTGGTACGGGCGCTGTCGCGCTCCTGTCGGACGCGCTGCCGCATCTCCTGCGCCGCATTCGCCCGACCGGCATCCGGCGGCGGGCTTCCGGGATGCGCCCCTAGCGCGGGCGGCGCGACGTCCACGCCGCGGGACTGGGCGGACACGATCGGCCGCCCGAGATCGCCCGGCAGCGGCGGGCCCAGTTTGGGGATCTGGCCATAGTCCTTCGGCGCGCCGGCCAGCGCGTCCGCGGTCGAATGGCTGTCGGTGTTATAGAGCTCCTCGCTCGCGGCCTTGTGCGGGGGCTGCAGCGCATAGAGCACGGATCCGCCGATCGCGCCGCTCGCGACCAGTCCGAGGATCGCCAGGGCCTTGCGCGACAGCCGCATCACGCGCGGCGGGTCGCCGCGCAGCCTGAGGTCCGGGACGGGAAACGTGGCATCGTCCGCGCCGCTCACCGCGATTTCCTCCCGCGCACCTCGCCCTGCCGGACGATGCGCACCCTGGCCTGCGATTTCCTGGTGCCCATGCGCAGCTCCGCCGCGGCGAACAGCCGATCGACGATCATGTAGCGGTCGCGCACCCGGTAGTTGACCAGTTCGCCCTTCCCGTCGGGCCCGACGACGAACAAGGGCGGCATCTCGCCCTGGGCGATGCTCGGCGGAAATTCGATGTAGACCTGGCGGCTATCGTCGAACGCGCGGAGCGGCCGCCATGCCGGCTTGTCCCCTTCGATCGCGTAATGGAAATCGAGCGCGCCAACGTCGATCCCGGCGGCGATCGCCGCCGCCTGCGCGTCCGCCGCCTTCTCACCGCGAAGCGCGATCAGCCGGTCCTGGGGATAGGTCCAGGAGACGGAGGCCATGTAGGTGGCGGGCGTCGCGCGGAGCTCAAGGTGATAGGTCCGCCGGTCGGTGTTGATGACGAGGTTCGTGACCAGGTCGCTGCGGGTGGGCTTGACGAGGATATGCACCCGCGTGCCGGGACCGGTTCCGCTCGTCGTGTCGCCGACGATCCAGCGGACCGTGTCGCCGGCGGCGACCGGTCCCGTCCCGGCCAGCTGCTCGCCTTCCTGCAAGGCGATGTCGGTGACCTGGCCGGGTGCCGCGTACAATTGATAGAGCGCGCCATCGGTCCAGGGATATTGCTGGATCGCGTTGACGAAACCGTCGCGCGTCGGCTGCACGCGCGCCGCGGCATTGGCGGCGACCACGCGGGCCCTGGGATCGGCACCGTCGCCCGGGCGCTCGCCCGTAGAAAGCGGCTTGAGCTGTCCCGGCAAGGGAAGCGGCTGCGGGATCACCACGACCTCAGGCTGTTTCGCCGGTTCCGGCGCAGGCACGGCCGGGATCGCCATCGCCGGATCGACCGCCTGTGCCCGGGCCGCACAGCCCGGAAGCAAGGCGGCGACGGGCAGCAGCCCGGCGATCGCCGCCGCGCGCATATTCGAGAGGCTCATTGGCTCAGCTCCTTCGACCAGTTGATGGCATTGACGAACACGCCCAGCGGGTTCTTGCGAAGCGCATCGGGGGTGCGCGGTGTCTGGACGACGATCGTGGCGATGGCCGACCAGCGCTCGGTCGCGGCCAGGCTGCCGTCCTGATAGTGGCGCTCGGTCCAGGCGATCCGGAAACTGTCGCCTGACGCCCTGATCACGCTCGACACGTCGACCGCGACCTGCACCTTGCCGATCTGCGCGAACGGGTCGTTGGTCCGGGCATAGTCGTTGAGCGCGAGCGCCCCCTTGTCGGTGGCGAAGTCATAGGCACGCAGCCAGTTGTTGCGCACCACCACGGGGTCCGCGGCGATGCCGCGAACGTCCTCGATAAACCGCGCGAGGTGGAACGCGATCTGCGGATCGGTCGGCCGGTAGTCGGCATCGGCGGGCGCGACCGCGCTCGCCGCCCCGAGCTTGTCGACCTGGACGACCCAAGGGACGATCGAGCCGCGCGCATTCTGCCACAGCAAGCCGCCGGCCAGGATGCCCGACACCGAGATCGCGCCGAAACAGGCAAGCCGCCAGTTGCGCGCCTGGACACGTGCCGCGCCCATGCGGTCGTCCCAGACCTGCGCCGCTCGCTGGTAAGGGGTCTCGGGAGACGGCGTTCGCCCGTAGCGGATCGAGGATCGTCCGAACATCTGTCAGTCCTTCTGGTTGAGATCGATCGAGGAGCCGCTGCCGCCGGCATCGCCGGAGCGCAGCGTGTGCGCTGCGACGGTCGCCGCCTGCGACACGGCCTGGCGGCGCTTCATCGCCTTGGCCCAGGCGGGCGGGCCGGCGGATTTCCCGGCCCCCGTTCCGGATGCCGTACCCGCCTCGTCCGTTCCCTTTCCGGCCGTCGCGGAGCGGCGCTGCGGCGATGTCGCGCTGGCGAACGCGGTCTTGCCGACATTGGCGAGCCCACCCCCGACGCTCGCAGCGCCCGTCTTGCCTTCGGCACCGGCGCGATAGGCCGTGGAGGCCGCCGAGGCCGCGCGTGATCCTGCCGCGGCAAGGGCGCCGAGTCCGCCCGTCGCGGCGCCGGCGGCCATGGCCGTGGCAGCCGCCGCACCGCCGACCATGCTACCGGCGGCGAGCGCGGTGCCCGCCGCGGCGCCCGCGCCGAGCTGGGGGCCGCCCGCCACGATGCCGTTGGCGACGCCGGGACCAAAGATGCCCAGGCCGAGCAGCGACAAAGCGGCGAGCACGATCGCCATCGCGTCCTCGATGGTCGGCTGGGCGTTGGGCGCGGTGGTGAACTGGCTGAACAATGTCGAGCCGATGCCGATGATGACGGCCAGCACGAGCACCTTCACGCCGGACGAGATGACGTTGCCGAGCACGCGCTCGGCCATGAAGGCGGTCTTGCCGAACAGACCGAACGGGATGAGCACGAACCCGCACAAGGTCGCCAGCTTGAACTCGATCAGCGTGATGAAGAGCTGGATCGCAAGGATGAAGAAGGCGAGCAGCACGATCGCCCAGGCGAGCAGCAGCACGACGATCTGGATGAAGTTCTCGAAGAAGCTGACATAGCCCATCAGGCCCGAGATCGAGTCGAGCAGCGGCCGCCCGGCGTCGAGGCCGACCTGCGCAACCTTGCCCGGATGAAGCAGGTCGTTCGCGCTCAGCGCGCTGCCCGACGCCTTGATGCCGAGGCCGGCAAAGCTGTTGAAGACGATCTTCGCGAGACCGTTCCAGTTGCCGATGATATAGGCGAAGATGCCGACGAACAGCGTCTTCTTGATCAGTCGGGCGATGATGTCGTCGCCCTCGCCCATCGTCCAGAACAGGGCGGCGAGCGTCACGTCGATGACGACGAGGGTGGTCGCGATGAACGCCACCTCGCCGCGGAGCAGGCCGAAGCCGGAATCGATATAGCTCGTGAAGACCTCCAGGAAGCGGTCGATGACGCCGGTGCCGCCCATCTCAGCGCCCTCCGCCGGCGGCCGCAGTCGGCGCGGCCGCGTCGTTCCCGACCGTACCCGCTCGCGTGTCGTCCGGCTCCGGGAGGCTGGCCGCCGGACGCGTACCCGGCGCGAGGAACCGGCGCCGGTTCTCGGCCCAGGCGCGCAGGCAGGAAAGATCCCGCGCGCCGGCTTCGCCGATTCCCTGGCACCGTTCCAGCTCGCCACGAAGCGGGTCGTCCTCGGCCACGGCCGTGCTCTCCCGGACCGGGCGATCGGCCGCGGCTGTCGGCGCATGCATCTCGATGGCCGAGACTGCCGCCACGATCGCCAGGAACACGCCGACCCCGGCGCGCGCGAACCATTTGGTCTGCATCGCCTGGTCCTCAGTCGTGGAACATCGACACGGTGCCGGGCTGATAGCCGGCGCCGGGCGCGAGAAAGCGGCGGAGCTGCTCGCGCGCCTGGTCCTGCGCGGCGGCCCGCTGCGCCGCATCGAGCGCCTGTGCCCGGCCCGCCGAGGCGAGCAAGGCTGCGAGGTCCGACAATTGCTGCGACTGCAGCGCGAGCAGCTGGTTGCCCGCCTGCGACGCCTGCAGCGCGCCCGTCGCCGACTGGCTTGCCCCCACCAGGGTCGACATGGTGGCGCGCGCGCCGTCGATATTGCCGACGACGCCGGCCTGGGTCTTCAGCGCATCCTCGAACGCGCCTACCGACGTCTCCCAGCGATCGCGCGCCCCGTCGACCAGTGCCTGGTCCGACGACGACATGCTGACCCCGCGATATTTGGCGGTGAACGCCTGGTCGATCGACTGGACGTCATAGGCGATCTTCTGGGCATTCTGAAGCAGCTGCTGCGTGCGCTGCACCTGGCTCTGCAATTGCGTCAGCGACGAGGTCGGCAGGCTCGCGAGATTTCGGGCCTCATTGAGCAGCTGCGTCGCCTGGTTCTGCAACTGCTGGATCTGGTTGTTGACCTGCTGGAGTGCGCGCGCGGCCGTCAGGACGTTCTGGGCATAGTTGGTGGGATCATAGACGATCCCCCCGAACTGCGCGTCGGCGGGGACGCCGGCGGTAACGAGGGTGAGCGCCGCGACGCAGCAGCGCAGCCGGTGAAGGCTCTTCATGACGGCAGATACTCCATAGCGGTGGGGAGAAGGTCGGCGGCCCAGCCGGCGCCGCGCGCGCGCAGCCATTCGGCCGCGAAGGCCTCCCGCCCGTGCTCCTCGATCAGCCGGGCGATCAGCAATTGGTCGGATTTCGACGAGGCGGCGGCGAAGGCCAGCGCGACCTCGCCGAGCCCGAGCTCGAACAGCCGGTTGCCACGGCGCGACTGGCAATAATAATCGCGCTTCGGCGTCGCCCGGGCGAGGATCTCGATCTGCCGGTCGTTGAGGCCGAAGCGCTGGTAGATCGCGGAAATCTGTGGCTCGACCGCTCGCTCGTTGGGCAGGAAGATGCGGGTCGGGCAGCTCTCGACGACCGCCGGGGCGATACTGCTCGTCTCGATATCGGCGAGGCTCTGGGTGGCGAAGACCACGCTTGCATTCTTCTTGCGCAGGGTCTTGAGCCATTCGCGCAGTTGCTGCGCGAAGCCGGGGCTGTCGAGCACCAGCCAGCCCTCGTCGATGATGATCAGGGTCGGCGACCCGTCGAGCCGTCCCTCGATGCGGTGGAACAGATAGGAGAGCACCGCGGCAGCGGCACCACTCCCGGTCAGTCCCTCGGTCTCGAACGCCTGGACCCGCGCCGCGCCGAGTTCCTCGTTCTCCGCATCGAGGAGCCGGCCATAGGCCCCGCCCACGCAATAGGGCGCCAGCGCCTGCTTCAGCTCGCGCGACTGGAGCAGCACCGCCAGCCCCGTGAGCGTCCGCTCCGCCACCGGCGCCGTCGCCAACGACCCGAGCGCCGACCAGAGGTGCTCCTTGACCTGGGGATCGACGGTGATGCCCTCGCCGGCCAGGATCGCTGCGATCCATTCGGTCGCCCAGTTGCGCTCCGCCGGGTCGTCGAGCCGCGCGAGCGGCTGCAGCGACGCCGACCCGCCGCCATCCTCGTGAAGGCCGCGCCCGAGATCCTGCCAGTCGCCGCCCATCGCGATCGCCGCCGCGCGGATCGAGCCGCCGAAATCGAAGGCGAAAATCTGCGCCCGGTCGTAGCGCCGGAACTGCATCGCCATCAGCGCGAGCAGGACCGACTTTCCCGCGCCGGTCGGGCCGACGATCAGGGTATGGCCGACATCGCCGACGTGGAGCGAGAAGCGGAACGGGGTCGACCCCTCGGTCCGGCCGTAGAAGAGCGCCGGCGCACGGATATGCTCGTCCCATTCCGGCCCCGCCCAGACCGCCGACAAGGGGATCATGTGCGCGAGATTGAGCGTCGAGATCGGCGGCTGGCGGACATTGGCGTAGAGATGTCCCGGCAGGCTGCCGAGCCAGGCCTCCAGCGCATTCATCCCCTCGGCGATGACCGTGAAATCGCGGCCCTGGATCGCCTTCTCGACCAGCCGCAGCTTTTCGGCCGCGATGCCTGCGTCCGCGTCCCAGACGGTCACCGTTGCGGTGACATAGGCCTGCCCGATCATGTCGCTGCCGAGTTCCTGCAGCGCCAGGTCGGCATCGGCGGCCTTGTTCGAGGCATCGCTGTCGAGCAACGTCGAGGCCTCGTTGGTCATCACCTCCTTGAGGATCGCGGCGACCGACTTGCGCTTGGCGAACCATTGCCGCCGGATCCTGGTCAGCAGCCTGGTCGCGTCGGTCTTGTCGAGCATGATCGCGCGGGTCGACCAGCGATACGGGAATGGCAGCCGGTTGAGATCATCGAGCACGCCGGGAAAGGTCGCGGTCGGAAAGCCCGTCACGGTCAGGGTGCGCAGGTGATGGCCGCCGAGCCGTGGCTCGAGCCCGCCCGTCACGGCCTCGTCGGCGAGCACCGCGTCGAGATGCATCGGCGTCTCGGGCACGCGCACGGTCTGGCGCTTGGTCGAGACCGTGCTGTGCAGGTAGGTCAGGGTCTCGCGGTCGTCGAGCCAGGCGACCTCGGGGAAGAAGCCCTCGACCAGCCGCAACACCCGGCCCGAGCGGTCGATAAAGCCGTCGAGCAACTCGCGGGGATCGACACCGGTGCCAGCCTTGCCCTCGTAGAGCCAGGATTCGGCGCGCGCGGCGTCCTCGGTCGGCGGCATCCAGACGAGCGTCAGATAATAATGGCTCTCGAAATGCGCGCCTTCCTCGGCGAACTGCGCCGCCCGCTCCCGATCGACGAGCGCCGAGGCGGCATCCGGAAAGCGCGCCGCGGGATAATGGCTGGCAGGACAGCGCTGTGCCTCGACGAAGATCGCCCAGCCCGAGCCGAGGCGCCGGAGCGCGTTGTTGAGCCGGCCGGTGGTGGCGACGAGTTCGGCCGGCGTGGCGGAATCGAGGTCGGGCCCGCGGAAGCGCGCGCTCCGCTGGAAGCTTCCATCCTTGTTCAGCACGACGCCCGGCGCGACCAGCGCGGCCCAGGGCAGGAAGTCGGCCAGGACGGCCGCCTTGTTGCGATACTCGCGAAGGGAGATCATCGGCTCCTCACGCGCCAAGATAGGTTGGGTAACGCAGGTGGCGGCGGGCGACGTCGACGAACTGCGCATCGCGCCTGGCCGCCCAGACCGAGGCGAGGTGGCCGACCACCCAGATGGCGATCCCGACCAGCCAGAGCCGCAGGCCGAGGCCCACCGCGCCCGCGAACGTGCCGTTGGCGATCGCGACGGTCCGCGGCGCGCCCCCGAGCAGGATCGGCTCGGTCAGCGCGCGGTGGACCGGCACGTAGAAGCCGGCGGCGGGACCCTCGGCGTCCATCAGACCAGGGCCCCCCCGCCGAAGCTGAAGAAGCTCAGGAAGAACGAGCTCGCGGCAAACGCGATCGACAGGCCGAAGACGATCTGGATCAGCCGCCGGAAGCCGCCCGCGGTATCGCCGAACGCCAAGGTGAGGCCGGTCGTGATGATGATGATCACCGCGACGATCTTGGCGACCGGTCCCTCGATGCTCTCGAGGATCGACTGCAGCGGCGCCTCCCACGGCATCGACGAGCCCGACGCATAGGCCGGGGATGCGGCGACCGCCGCGATGGCGGTGGCCGCCAGCGCGAGCCGCCGGACGCGGCGCATGCGAATTCCGGTCGTGATCATTTTGCTACTCCTGCTGGGGTGTCGAAAGATCGGTGAGGCGATACTCGCCGCGCTCATCGAGGCCGGTGACCCGCGCCAGCTCGGCGAGCCGGCGCCCCCGACCGTCGCGGACGAGCACGGCGACGAGATCGATCGTCTCGGCGAGCAGCGCTCGCGGGACGGTGACGACCGCCTCCTGGATCAGTTGCTCCATCCGGCGCAGCGCGCCGAGCGCGGTGCCGGCGTGGATCGTCCCGATGCCGCCGGGATGGCCGGTGCCCCAGGCCTTGAGCAGGTCGAGCGCCTCGGCGCCGCGCACCTCGCCGATCGGGATCCGATCGGGACGCAGGCGCAAGGACGATCGGACAAGGTCCGATAGCGACGCAACGCCATCCTTGGTACGCAGCGCCACCAGATTGGGACTGGCGCATTGCAGCTCGCGGGTGTCCTCGATGAGGACGATGCGATCGTCGGTCGTCGCCACCTCGGCGAGCAGCGCATTGGTCAGGGTCGTCTTGCCGGTGCCGGTGCCGCCGGCGACGAGGATGTTCCACCGCGCCGCGATCCCCTGCCGGAACAGGGCCGCGTGCGCCGGGAGGAGGATGCCGGCGGCGACATAATCGTCGAGCGTGAACACCGCGACCGCCGGCTTGCGGATGGCGAAGGCGGGGGCAGCCACGACGGGCGGCAGGAGGCCCTCGAACCGCTCGCCGCCTTCGGGTAGTTCGGCCGAGACGCGCGGGCATTTCGCATGGACCTCGGCGCCGACATGATGGGCGACGAGCCGGACGATCCGCTCCCCGTCGACACTCGACAGCCGCTCGCCGCTGTCGGTGATCCCGGCACCGAGGCGATCGACCCACAGGCGTCCATCCGGATTGAGCATCACCTCGATCACCGCCGGATCGTCGAGCCACGCGGCGATCGACGCGCCGAGCGCTGTGCGCAGCATCCGCGCCCCGCGCAGACTGGCTTCGGATCGGATCGGTTGAACGGTCATTGCGGTCCCCGAGGGAGGACCGGACAAAGGCTGCCCGGTCGACGGGGACGATTAAGAGAGCCAGAAACCGCGCGGTTTCAACAGCAATCCGGCGACGGCGTAGGCTGGCGTGGAAAGACAGGGAATCGGCGGCCCGCTTGCCTTTTCCGTTCGGTGCGCAAAGGGAATTCGAATGAAGATCGTGCTGTCCACCGTGCTTGCTGCCTGCCTCGTCGCGCCGACTCCCGCGCTTGCCTGGGGCAGCGAGGGCCATGTCCTCGTGGCGGCGATCGCCCGCTCCCGCCTGACCCCAGGCACGCTCGCCAAGGTCGACGCGATCCTGGCGCAGGACACGGATGCCAGCACACCCTCGGACATGCTCTCCAGGTCCTATTGGGCGGACGTCTGGCGCGATCACGGCCATCGCGACACGGCGCTTTGGCACTTCGCCGATATCGAGCTCGACAATCCCGACGATGACGCGGCCTGCTACGGCAACCCACCGGCGATGGTGCCGGCCAGCGCCGGACCCGCGCGGGCATGCGTGGTCGACCGCGCCAGGGCATTCGCCGACGAGCTCGGCGATCCCGCGACCGCCCCGGCCGAGCGGATCCTCGCGCTCAAATATGTGCTCCATTTCCTCGGCGACATGCACCAGCCGCTGCACATGGCCGACAATCACGACCGTGGCGGCAATTGCGTCGCGCTTGCCCTGGGCGGGCCGCGGACGGTCAATCTCCACAGCTATTGGGACAGCGTCGTGGTCCGCGAGCTGGGCAAGGACGCGCGCGCGATCCTCAATCGCCTGACGGCCGACATCACGCCGGCGCGGGCGGCCGACTGGAAGAAGGGTGATTTCGCCGCCTGGGGCAGGCAGACCAATGCGGTCGCGGTATCGGTCGCCTATTCCTTCGAGACGCCGCCGCGGTGTGAGCGCGACATGGCACCGATCGCGCTCCCGTCGGGCTACGACCAGCGCGCGCAGCAAGCCGCGGCGCTGCAGCTCGAACGCGCCGGGGTCCGGCTCGCCCTGGTGCTCGAGCGGTCGCTCGGCCGACTCCCGCTCGCCTCGCTCACCGCCACGAACTGACCGCCGCTGGCGGCGGGATCAGTCCTCGCCGGCCTCGCGGGCTTCGACGTCGCGCTGCAGCTCCCGGCTCAGCCGCGGCCCGCCCTCCATTCGGCGCGCGAGCGATTCGACGAACCGCTCCCAGCGTTCCCGCCCCATCGCCTGGGCGGCGGCGAGCGCGGTGTCGGGAAGCGGCGCGTTGCTGGTCAGCCAGAATCGGATGAACAAGGCGAGCGTCTCGTTGGCGAGGTCCAGGTTCCACTCGAGCCGGTCGGCCTGCCGCCCGAGCCGGTCGAGCCGGCGGCTGATCGCCGCTTCGAGACGGTCGGCGCCATCGGGCGACAGGAAGGAGGCGAGCGCCGCCTCGACCAATGCCGTCTGCGAGGCACGCTTGGCACGAGCATGGTCGGCAAGTTGCCGGGCTAGGTCGGCCGGCAGCCGGAACGTGTGCTTGGCCCGAGCCCGCGCGGTCACAGCGCCACCCCGTCATCGGGATCCATCGACGCCTGGCGGGCAACCTGCCCGAACCGGTCGCCGAGCTGGCGGCGGCCGGCGGAGGCCGCGTCCTCGCCCTCCGCGTCGAACTCGAATTCGCTCTGCGGTATCTGGGGCTGCGCAACGATCTCCTCATGCGCGGGAAGCTCGGGCTCGCGGCGGATGCCGGCATTGGCGGGATCCTCGGCGGCAGCCTGCAGCTCGCCGTCGCCGGCATCGCCCGGGCGCGTCTCGTCCGCCCCGCCCTTTGCCCCTTTCGCCGGTGGCTGGGGCGGCGGTGTGATCGGCGCGCTGCCGCTCCAGTCGTCGCCGCGCGCCAAAGGCTCGCTCCTGCGCCACGGCGCGGGCTCGGCCATAAGCCGCTCGGTGAACCGCCGGTCCTCGTAATAGCGGGCCTTGCGGGCGCGGATCGGCGGCACCCCCGCCGCCATCACGATTTCCTCGTCGGGCGGCAGCTGCATCACCTCGCCCGGCGTGAGCAACTGCCGGGCGGTCTCGGTCCGCGATACCATGAGGTGTCCGAGCCAGGGTGCGAGACGATGACCGGCGTAGTTGCGCATCGCGCGCATCTCGGTAGCAGTCCCCAGCGCGTCGGACACCCGCTTGGCGGTGCGCTCGTCATTGGTCGCGAACGACACCCGGACATGGCAATTGTCGAGGATCGCGTTGTTCGGCCCATAGGCCTTCTCGATCTGGTTGAGGCTCTGGGCGATCAGGAATCCTTTGATGCCATAGCCCGCCATGAAGGCGAGCGCGCTCTCGAAGAAGTCGAGCCGGCCGAGCGCCGGGAACTCGTCGAGCATGAGGAGGACGCGGTGGCGTTTCGTCTCGGGCGTGAGTTCCTCGGTCAGGCGCCGCCCGATCTGGTTGAGGATCAGCCGGACCAGCGGCTTAGTCCTCGAGATGTCGGAGGGCGGCACGACCAGATAGAGGCTCGCCGGGCGCGCCCCGTCGACCAGGTCGGCGATCCGCCAGTCGCTCGCCCCGGTGACCTCAGCGACCACGGGGTCACGGTAGAGGCCGAGGAACGACATCGCGGTCGACAGCACGCCCGATCGCTCATTGTCCGCCTTGTTGAGGAGCTCGCGCGCCGCAGACGCCACGACCGGGTGGACGCCCTTCTCCCCGAGGTGACGGGTAGTCATCATCGCGCGGAGCGAGGTTTCGATCGGACGCCGGGGATCGGAGAGGAAGGCCGCCACCCCGGCCAGCGTCTTGTCCGGCTCGGCATAGAGGACGTGAAGGATCGCACCGACCAGCAGGGCGTGGCTCGTCTTTTCCCAATGGTTGCGCTTCTCGAGGCTGCCCTCGGGATCGACCAGCACGTCGGCCACGTTCTGCACGTCGCGGACCTCCCATTCGCCGCGGCGCACCTCGAGCAACGGGTTGTAGCGCGACGATCGCACATTGGTCGGGTCGAACAGCAGCACGCGGCCGACCCTTGCCCGGAAGCCCGCGGTCAGCGCCCAGTTCTCGCCCTTGATGTCATGGACGATGCAGCTGCCCGGCCAGGTCAGGAGCGTCGGCACGACCAGCCCGACACCCTTGCCCGAGCGCGTCGGCGCGAAGCACAGGACATGCTCGGGGCCGTCGTGGCGCAGATAGGCCCGGGCGAAGCGGCCGAGCACGACGCCGTGATCGCCGAGCATGCCGCCATGTTTCACCTCTTCCTCCGAGGCCCAGCGGGCCGACCCATAGGTGAGCGCGCGCCGGGTCTCGCGGGCACGCCACACCGACATGCCGATGGCGACGGCCGCGGAGGCGATCCCTCCCGACGCGGCGATGAACGCGCCGTGCAGGAAGATCTTCGGGGCATAGGCATCGTAGCAGAACCACCACCAGAAGAAGGCGGGCGGCGGATAGACCGGCGTCCGGCCCAGCATGAACCAGACCGGCTGCAGCTCGGGCTGGTAGCCGAGCGCCGCCGCGGTCCATTGCGTCGCGCCCCAGACCGCGGCCAGGACGACCAGGAACACGACCAGGATCTGGCCCCACAGGATCTTCGTTGCCGACATCGTCAGGTCCTCGCGCTGGTTGGGTGAAAAGAAGTCATCGTCCCAGGCCCCGGCCAAGCGCCCAGTCGACCGATCCGGCGCGTCCCATCGTGCCGGTGACGTGCCGGCCGAGATGCGCCTCGAGGGCAGGTCGCCACGGGACGAGCTGGAAGCCGAGACCGTCGGCGATCACCGCGAAGCGTCCGGAGGCGAGCGTCACTCGCTCGCGGTAGACGCCGGTGACATGGTCGCCGGGCGCGGACGGCTGGTGAAACAATCCCGTCGCGGCCTCGGTCGCGGCCGCGGCTGCCGCAAGGTCGCGGGCGCGCAGCGTCTCGAGCAGGCCGGGCACGGGAACGATCCGGTCGCCGGCGTGCTTGGCGAGGCCTTCGGCGGCCAGATGATCGGCGCGCCGCGCCATCGCATCGCGCACCTCCCGGCCGAACCCGTTCCAGGTCGCCACCGGATCGCTGCTGATCAGCTGGCGGTCGAGCCAGGTCACGCCCCGAGCCTGCACCTGCCGCTCGATGGGCAGGTCCGAGCGCACGGCGAGCGAAAGCCGCACCGCGCCCCTGGGATCATCCCAGCGTCGCACCTCGACGATGGCGCCTGGCGCCCCGTCACTGGTGAGGTCGAGATCATTGAACGCGACGTGGTGCAGCCGCCCATCGACCCCGTCGATGATGGCGTAGGCGCTTCCGGCCAGCTCATCCCGTAGCCCGCGCTCGACCAGCCGACCGATGATCGGCTCGGCGGGGTCTCCTCCCTCCAGCGCGAAGCTGGACGGATCGACGCCGCGCGCGATCCCGGCCATCGCGCGATGCATCGTCTTGATGATGTCGGTACGGATCGAGAGATCGCGAAGGGTCGGCTCGATCTCGCCCGCGAGCGACCAGGTCCCCGGCCCGACCCGCTCGGCGAGCCCCAGGCGCTCGAGCTTGGCCGCGCGTCCGAGCAGCAGCGCGCGGTCGCCGCGATCACCGCCGCCGGGCCGCAGGTCGACGATCCCGCCATTGTCGTCCGCGAGCCGCAGCAGGCGGCGATCGAGACCGGTCCAGCGATCGGCGTCGACCTCGCGCGCCAGGGCGGCGGCGATCTCCTTCTCGCTGCGCGGGCCGAGCTCGAGCGTGACCCGCTCCTCCGCCCGGTCGCGCATGCCCTCGCGAATATAGTCGCGGTCGATCACGAGATCGGTGCCATCCGAGGCCCGGCCGCGCAGGAGGACATGGACATGGGGATTGTCGGTGTTCCAATGGTCGACCGCGACCCAGTCGAGTTCGCTTCCCAGGTCGCGCGCCATGTCGTCCATCAGCTCGCGCGTGAACGCGCGCAGATCCGCCATCTGCGCTGCATCCTCCGGCGAGACGATGAAGCGGAAATGATGGCGGTCGTCCTCGCATCGCGTTGCGAAGGCATCACCGTCGGCGGCGTCGCCCTGCCGGTCGAACAGCGCGGCATCGCGCCCGTCGCGCGTGACGCCGTCCCGCGACAGATAGGCGAGATGACGAGCGAGCGGCGCGGCCCGGAAGCGAACGCCGTGATGACGGACAACGCGCGCCTTGATCACCGCCCGACGGCGATCCCGCACGAACCGCGCAGCGAGCGCCGCGTTACGGCCGCGCCCGAACCTCCCCGTCCCGCTCCCGCCCTGCCCGGCCCGCCGCCGCACCTGACCCGCACGCGCCGCCGCCCGCCGCACCTGGGCCGCAAGCTTCTGCGCGCGGCGTCCCGATCCGGCGCCGCCGTCCCGGCCTCGTCCCGGCCGTACGCGGAAGTCGCTGTCATCGCTCATGGCGGGGATTTGCTCGAATGGAGGGGTGTGCCAGCCGGCAAGCCAATGAAAAGATTGCCGAGTTGAGCGAAAGCGCCAGCCGCGGCGCCGGGCTGCCAGCCGGAATTCCCCTTACCGACCAACAACATGCGCCCCGTGAGACGGCGGCGCTTTTATCTCGCCATCGCCGATACCCCTCTGCAACAGACCTGCAGCTTCCGCCCGACAGACCGCCGCGCCACGCCAGGCTGCGCGCGCGATCGTCGGACAGGTTCATCGGACGGGACCACCGGAAAGAGGAGGAAACAGCCCCGCAGACACCCCGCTTCGAGCCAGCAGAGAGCCGGGATCGCGATCCGGCGGAACGTCGGCGGTGCCGGCCGCGGAGGGCGACGTAGCGCTATCCGCACGGGCGATGAACAGCGCCGATGCTGTCCAGTCGGGACTCGCAGGCCGCGTCGAGGAAGAGGCCCGGGGCGTCGGGACAAGGGCGTCCGGAGCGGTCAGGTTGCGGACATAGACGACTGTTTCAGCGGGCAGCGGCCGGCCGCGATAGAGATAATCGTCGTAGCGTCCGGGTCCCGCATTATAGGCGGCAAGGAAGCCCGGCGCCCCGTAGAGATCGTAGAGTTCGCGCAGGTACGCGGTGCCTGCGAGAACGTTGTCGCGCGGGTCGAAGATGTCCAGCCCGAGGCCGTAGCGCGCGCGAAGACGGGCCCAGGTCGCCGGCATGATCTGCATGAGGCCGCAGGCGCCCTTGGGCGACACGGCGCGTGCATCCCCCCTGCTTTCGAACCGGATCACGGGATAGATCCAGCTGCCGGGGATCGCGAAACGGCGCGACGCTTCGGCCACGAAGTCGGCGAGACCGGGCCGCGCCGCGGGGGGAACATCGGTCGGCAAATGACCGGCAAGCGCAGGATGCGGGGTAGCGCAAAGGGCGACGGCCAGCCCGATCGGGAAAGCGAAGCGGGGCATCTCAGCGGGCACCCGTGACGGCAGCACGGCCAGTCAAATGCCCGTCACCGACCCAGAGCGGCCGCAGAATCGCCCGCACCCGCGAGCGCGGCAACGGGCCGAAATAACGCCCGTCGAAGCTGTCCGAGACCGCCGGATTCATCACGAACATCTCGCTCGCGGCGACCACGCGGCACCCCTGCCAGCGCGGCAGCGGACGGCCGAGCCGGTCGCGCCCGAGCGCGTCGCAGGTGTGCCGTCCATCGATCGTGATCGCCATCCCCATGCGGCAGACGCGCTGCCCGCCGAGTGCGGCCACGGGCTTCAGGAGCGGCAGGCCGATCGGCAGGTAATGCCGCGCGGCGAGAAGGGCCGCGAGCGCCGGCGGCGGCGCGACCGCGACGAGATCGCCCGGCCGGAGCCGGGCGTTGGGCCGCGTGGCGGCGTACAGCCCGCGCGGAATGCTGTCGCTCGCATTCCAGATCAGCCGCGGCGCCGGATGGACGAACGCGGTGATGACGATCGCCATCGAGGCGACATAGGCCGACATCACATAGCCGAAGCGGGTCATGGCTGGAGGTTCCTGCGCTGAAGCCACGCCAGGTGGCGGTCCCGCGCGTAAGCGCGCGGGGGCATACCGGCGGCGAGGCGGTTGTGGACGTGGCGCCAATGGTCCGGCGCGGCGTCGGCGGGATCGATTCCGAGGGCCTCGATCCGGTCGATCGCCTCGAGCACGCGCTCGACCTTCGGCCAGCCGGCGATGTGGAGAAGCAAGTCTCCCCCCGGGTCCACGCCGGGCACCGTTACGAGCGGCGCGCCGCTGTCGACGGCGACGACGATGTCGATCCGCGAGACGATCGTGCCGTAGCGATTGGCCCGCCAGCGCACGAACGCGAAGGCCGTGCCAGGCCGGAAGCTGACGATGCGGCGTCTGCGATCGATGATGCGGTCGCCGGCCACCCGCCCGAAGCGGATCCACTGTTCGACCACGCCCGCGACCCAGGTCAGCGAGACATTGGTCAGCCGCCCGGCCTGGACGGCGGGCGGCGCAGGCTGGCCCGTCATGACCGGTTCCAGCGGCGCAAAACAGAACGCCGCGGCGCGCGCCAGCACTGCGTTAGGAAGAATCCGAAGGATTCTTTGTTAGCATCGTTAGGGCGCGAAAAAGGCGCGTCTTTTCCAAGCGTTGAGCAAAGTTCGGGTTCTCGATGGCACGAGCTTGGGGTTCCCGATGGCACGAGCACGCCGGTCAACGATGGCACGAGCCCCGCCCTCACTTGTCCACAGCCCGCAGGCCGACGCGGCGCATGGCGACGTCGAAGGGATCGGGCGGGATCGGCGCGAACGCCAGGCGCTCGCGGCCCAGAGCCGTCTCGAGCGTCAGGCGGTAGCCGGGGAGCGCCTGGCGGCGGACGATATCGCGCAAGGCGAAGGCGAATTGCTTGCGCGGCGAGAGCACGCCCGACTTCAGATGGAGGTGCGCCAGATCGAAGCTCCAGCCGCCGCGCTGGCGCCCGCCATGCTTGCGGACGATGCGATAGAGCCATCGCTCGAGGCCACCGGTGAGATCGAAATACGCGCGATCGATGGTCAGCACGAGCGCCTGGTCGAGCACGCCGGCATAGAACCAGTCAGGCAGGATGAGCTCGACCCCGAGCGGCCGGCCGTCGCCATCAAGCCGTTCCTTCCACTCGTTGATCCAGGAGAAGCGGTGCCGCCGGCGCTGCAGGGGCTGGCGGATCGTGGTCGCCACGGTGGTCGATTGCAGCCGGTCGAGTGCGGCCTTCAGCCGCTCGTAATCGCGCTGCGAGACACCGCGCGCGATGAAGGTCAGGATGGCGTGCGGGGTCGTTGCCATCAGCCGCGAGGTCGGGCGGCCGCGGTCGCGCGCCTCGACGATCTGGCTCGCCGCCCAGATCAGGATGTCGGCGTCCCAGATCGTCGCCATGCCGTGCTCGGGGGTGGCTTCGACCTGGATCTCCACGTCCCCCATCCGGAAATCGATCGGTTTGACGCGGCGCGACTTGGCAAGGCTGAAGAACGGCCAGGACATCAGGTCCTGCGCGTCGCGCGTCGCGATAACGCCGGTGACCGTCTGGAACAGGTCGAGCTGGCCGCGACCGGGATCGGTCAGCCCGCGGGGCGGCGGCGTGCTTGGCATCGGTCAGCGCCGGACCGGACCGGCATGGGCCGGGACGCCGTCCGGACGGCGCTTGGCCGGGTAGATGACGCCCGCGCCGGTATCGGTCGTCGACCGGCGGGCACCAAGCCGGACCCAGGCGTGGAGATCGTCCACGGCATAGACCACGCGGCCACCGAGCTTGTGGAAGACGGGACCGGTGCCAAAACAACGGTGTTTTTCGAGCGTGCGGGCCGACAGGCCGAGGATCACCGCGGCATCGGGTGTCTTCACATAGCGCGGCGGCGCGGTCTCGCCATCCGGTCGGCTCATCAAGGTGTCTCCGGCGTAGGATCGGCGGCTCTCGCCAAGGTCCTGCTGTCGGAGGCGGGTTTGGCGCGGGTTCGGTGCGCGAGGGGAGCGGCGAAAAGTGCGCCCCGGATTTGTCGCCCCTAGCGCGCCGGTCCACCCCCGCCGGCGAGGAGGGCGCGATAGCCGCCGTGCATCAGTCCAAGGGCCTCGCCGATGAGCCGCTGGACGCGCCGGCGCTCGCCCGACGCCTTCCAGGCTGCCGCGCCGATGCCGGCCAGGCGCGGGGCGACGAGCGATGTGCCGATCGCCCGGCCCGTCTCGCCGGCGAAGTGCGCGTCGAGGATCGCGAGGAGGAGAATGAGCCGTTGGCGCTGGAATGCGGTGGGCGCGAGCATGGGGGAAAGGCGGGGCGGCGGGGCGCCGGCAAGCAACGCGCGGACCGCGTCAGCAGCGACGATCCGGGCTGGGTCAGCCGTCGCCGGAAGGAGGATCGCGGGCTGGTCCGACGCGGCGACGCGCCAGAGCAAAAGGCGGTACCGGATGCCCTCGGCATCGATCACGAGATGGCGAGAGTTCCCGTCGTCAAGGTCGCTGGTCGCTGTGAAGCCGGCGAGCGAGCGCCCGGCGACCGGCAGATGGGGCGGTGCCGCGACGACGGTGACGACGGCGGCGGCCGACGCGACGTCCCAGACAGCCGGCGATGCGATAGGATCGAGGGCGGGATCGAAAGAGCGCGGACAAGCCCCATTGCCGGGCCAGCCCTCCCACGCTTTTGCCCGAACCCCGTCGCGTTGCGACCGCGAGATGGAGGGCGCGGTAATCGGCGTTCCGCCGCAGGAACTCCTGCGCGAAGTCCGCCAGGTCATGCCGCTCGAACTCACCAAAGCTGCGGCCAAGCGAGGACGAACTGGCGGTAATAGGGCGCTCCCGGCCGCGGATCGGCGGGCATCGTCACAGCGCGGGCCGCCCTCCCCCGGAAGCACCCGCCCGGGCACCGCTCGTCCCCTGGCGCGGCGAAGGCGGGCACGAGACCGATGGGTATCCCGCCTGTCCCGGCCTCGAGAATCAGCCGGTGACACCGGGTAATTGTCCGCCGAGCGGCAGAACATTGTCCCGAGGACCGGCCCTGCCCCGCCCCGCTCTGTTCGCCCGATGTCCCGGCGGGATATGGCGAGGCGCCCCGCCCGGTCTCCCGGGCGGGGCGCCTGCCTGGTCAGTCGTTGCTGGCGCGACGCGGGCGCGACCAGATCAGGCTGTGCGACCCGTCGTCCTCGTCGTCGAACAGATTGGCGAAGATCGGGGCGGTGAAGCTCGGATCGTCGAGCTTGAGCGACAGATAGTCCCGCTGCTCCGCCGAGGTCTTGGCCCAGGCGGCGCCGATCTCCGCGCGACCGACGAAGACCCGGTAGTCGGGTGCCTGGTCGTTGGCCTTGTTGGCTTCCGGCACGATCCGGACACCCTTGGCCTGGACGCTCAGGGTGACGATTTCGCCCTGGAATTCGCTGCCGACCTTCTTGAAGCTGCCGATGTTGGCCATGTCACATTCCTTCGCTGTCTCAAGCCCGCACCATGCGGGCTCGATGGCGCGCACCGGCCGGGGGCGATCGCCGTCGCAGCTTTGCCCGGAGCGCAGCGCAGGACTGCGCGACGGCCGCTTTGTTGCCTCGCGAGGAATGGGCTTCAGACCAGGGGAAGAAAGTGGCCGGCGCGCGGTTGCGGCCAAGGCGATCGAGGCGCAGCCGTCCTCCGGCTAGTTCGCCCATCACGAGCCATGTCGCGGTCTCGAACTGCCACGAAGGAAGACTGGCGACCCGGCATCGATCAGTCGGCTCGGCCAGCGCGATTCCGTCGTCGGGCAGCCCGGTGGTGTCGGCTACACCGGAACCCGGGCACGACCGTCGGCCTCTATTTCGGGAAGTCCTGTCGGCGTTGGCACCGCCGCCCGGTCACTGTCCGAGCGCGCCGCGCAATGCCGTCGCTCAGGCTCGATCCGATCCTATCGCCGTCCGCTGCCAGGCGGTCAGGCCGACAAGGATGGCGACGGCCGCGCCTGCCGTCATGCCCGCAGCGCCACCCGCAACCAGACCCGACAGGCCACGCTCGGCGTGATAGGCGGCAGCGCCGGCCGGGACCGCGAAGGCTAGCCCAAGCGCGAGGCGGAGGGCCGGAGAGTGCAGGCCGGCAGCCGATCGGCCGGTCGCTGCGACCGACAGAGCGGCGAGCGCGCCCGCGGCCAGGCTGGCCAGCAGACCTGCGCCGAGATCATGCGCGAGCATGGCGAGAGCGAAGCCGATGAAGAGCGGCAAGGCATTGAGCGTGAGCTTGACGAGAACCCAGCCCAGCAACAGGGCAAAGGCCACCATCATCGGAATTGCGAGCATGACGTCCTCCTTGACGACAAGGTCGCCGGACGCGCTCTCCACCACCACCACGGCGCACTATGTCCGGCAATAATTGCAGCAGGCGGGCGCCGGGCAACGGCGAAGTGCCGTCCCGGCGCCGGATCGGCCAATGCCCCTTCATTGTGCGAACGGATCATATTCTCGAATAATCGCCTCGGGATCGCCGTCATATTCGCGCGCCTCGGCAACCCCGAAGCTCTTTTCGTCGATCCGGAAGATGACGATGCAGGCCATCATGCTGCGGGCGAGATTCCAACCGAACGACTGGGCGGTGGCGAGTGACATGTGCGGTGCTCCTGTCCGGGAGCGGGGGACCATCCCCGCTCGACAGGCGCCGACGTGTTCGGCGCACGGCCGCAATCACCGCGAGAGGCGAAGCCCACGCGGCCGCACAGCGGACCCTTTACGGGTTGATGGCGTCAGGCCGTGCGCCGGGCCAAGGATAGCGACTAGAGAGCGGGGTGGGCGCTGCTTCCGGACCGATGCGGGGACCCCTCACCCACCTCCCTTCCTGCGGTGATCCAGCAGCCTGATCCCGAGCGCCTTGGCCTTGTCGGCGAGATTGTCCTGGATGCCGGTGCCCGGGAACACGATTACGCCGATCGGGAGGATCTCAAGCATCGCATCGTTGCGCTTGAACGGCGCTGCCTTGCGATGCCGCGACCAGTCGGGCTTGAACGCCACCTGCTGAACCCGGCGATCCGTGGCCCAGCAGGCGGCGACCTTCTCACCCCCGGCATCGGACCCGCCGTGCAGGAGCACCATGTCCGGATGCTTCGCACGGACCTTGTCGAGCACATCCCAGATCAGGCGATGATCGTTGAAGTCCCGCCCCGCGGTCAGGGCGATTCTGGGGCCGGTCGGCACGAAGATCTCGGTCTCGGCGCGCCTGCGCGCGGCGATGAAATCTCGGCTGTCGATCATCGCGGCGGTCAGTGCCTTGCGGTTGGCGACCGAACCCGACCGTGGCGCCCAGGCCTTGCGGACATGGAGCCGGAACTGCTCGGTGGCGGCATCGCGCAGGAATTCCATCGTGTCGCGGCGCTCGAGAAGGGTCGTGCCCTCCCGCAGCAAACGCTCCAGCTCGACCGACTTCACCTCGGAGCCGTCCTGTTCGCGTTGGGAAGACCGCTGTGCCACCTCATTGTCGTCGAGCGCGCGCTCGACCCGCTCGCCGGCGCGGTGGAACACATTGGTCAGCCCCCAGAGCAGGTCCTCGAGGTCGGGCTCGATCCGCGTATCCTGGAAAGCGGCGACCATCCCGTCGAACATGTCGGCGACGGCACCCGCCACCATGCGATCCTCGGGAAGCGGTCGCGGATCGGGTTCGTCGGAAAAGGGCCGGTAAGCGTGGAGCGCCAGTTCCTGGAGAATAGCCCCGGTGCCGGACAGATGCTGGTCGGGGTCGTGTTGGTGGGTCGACATGACGATGCCCTCTCTTGCTGACCGCGCCGATCGCGGCCTTCGCAGGCGGCGAAAGACGGCGGGCGGCAGGGCGCCGCACCCGAACGGGCCGCAGCAACGCGGAGGGCGGCGGTCCAGTCTTTCTTGCCTCGCGAGGAATGGGCGCCAGCCCAGGGGAAGAAAGGTGCAGACCGCCGTTGCGGCGCGCGGCCGCTTGCCGTCCCGCCCGCCCTCTCCGAAGGCCGTCGGCGCGCCACGGATGGCTCGCTCAGCATCCCCCCGGCCCGATCCGCGATTCCGCCTTCCGGATCGGCCGGGAGGAGCGGGATCACCGGGGACGAAGCGGGGCGGCGTCGCCGCCCCGCTCGCCCGTCATTCGGCCGCGATGGCGACCTCGAGCGCTTCCTCGGCCTCGGCTTCGGATAGCGGAATTTCCGCTCCCTTGGCGCCAGCTGCCGCCTCGACCAGGAAGGCGGGCAAGGCGGCTTCTTCCACCGCTTCGTCCCCGAGGGCCGTTGCGACAGCATCGGGAACCCGCGCGCGCAGCGGCTCGGGCAGCCAGCCACTGCCGTCGAGGAGCCGCTGGGCCTCCTGCGCCATGTCGCCCTTTTTGAGATGGTCGATCAGTTGGGCCGCCTGCTCGCCTCGGGCCTCGCGGACCGCCTCGAGGATACGCGGCTTTGTGACCTTGCCGAGATAGGTCTCGACCGTCGGACGCCATCCCGCCGCGACCATGTCGAGTTCGACCGTCTGAGCGAGCCGTTCCGCCTCGCCCAGGCGCCGGTCGAGCGCGCTTTGCGTGATCCCGGACCCGCCGTAGCGATCGACCTTCTCGGTCAGTGCATTGACCCCGAACGAGACGCAATGCGCGAGCAACGCCAGCCGCTCGTCGTCGGCCAGACCGACCAGCCAGTCCCATACCGACGCCTCGTCGGCGGGGACCCGCTCCTTCCAGCCGGCGTGCCGGGCCTGGACCGCGGTGGCGGACAGGCTGTCCTTCAGTTCCGCGCCCTGCACCGGGAAAAAGACATGACGGACAGAGGCGTCGAGGCAGGCGCCGCCGCCAGAGCTATGAAGGAACGCGTCGACGACCAGCCGGTGGAGCAGCAGAGTCAGTGCGACCTGCGGAAAGCATGCAACCGCGTTCCGCAACGCGAGCGTGCGATGCGCCGTCAGCTCGCCGACGAGGCGCTCGGAAAGCGGCTTGAGCGCTTCCTCCTCATCCGCGGCATCCCCTTGGCCACCACCGATGACGATCACCGCGCGCTGGACGGGCGCGCCGCTTTCCTCGGCGTCCGCGGCGCCGTCCCCACCGGCGTCCTCACCGGGCGTGGCAGGCGCTTCGTCCTCGGGGCGGACATAGCCGCGGTCGATCCGCAGATTGCCGTTGCCGTCGATCGAGACGAAGGCACCCCCGCGCGCGACCTCGGCCCCGTCGTAGAGCACCGGGCGGCTGTCGAACGCCTCGATCGCGGTCTCGAGCTCGGCAAGCCGGGCATCGACCGCCGCGGGCCGGTCGTCCTCATTGTCCTCATGCTCTGCGTAGAGCGCATCGAGCTCCTCGACCAGGGCGTCGCGCGTCTTCTGCTCCTCGTCGGTTAGCCGCGGGCCGACGCCGGCAAGAGCCCGAAGCCCGTTGGTGTGGCCGTACGGGAAGTCGATCCCGATCTCGATCCATTTCCAGCCCTCGACGGCAAGCGCCTCGGCGTGCTCACGCAGCCGCTCGTTGGCCAGCATGTCGACAAGGCCGGCATCCTCGAGCCACCCGCCATCGTCGCTGCTGAACAGGTCGCGCAGCACGATCCCGCCGGCTTTCTCATAGGCCTCGACGCCGATAAACTGGACGCGCCGATCGCGGCTGCTCAGCGCCCCCTCGGTCAGCTGCCGCCGGATGCCATGCGCCGAGCGATAGGGATCGCGGCTGACGCCTTCCCAGACGAGCATCTGGCGCGCCCGGTCGGTGTTGACCGTGAAGGCCATCAAATGCTCGAGCGTCATGCCCCCCTCGGCGTAGACGTCGAGCAATGCCGGCGCGACGGATGCGAGTCGCAGGCGCTGGCGGACCACGGCCGGGGTCACGAAGAAGCGTGCGGCGACCTCCATCTCGCTCGCCCCGCCATCGACCATGTCCTTGAACGCGCGAAACTGATCGAGCGGATGGAGTGCGACGACCTGCACATTCTCGGCGAGACTGTCCTCCTGTGCCGAAATCGGCGAGTCGGCGCGCCGCACGCTGCACGGAATCGGCGCGGTGCGGGCCAGCCGCTTCGCCTTCACCAGCTGCTCAAGCGCCCGGAAGCGGCGGCCGCCCGCGGGCACCTCGAACATGCCGGTTTCCTGGCCCTCGCCGTCGACGACGGGCCGGACGTTGAGGTTCTTCAGCAGGCCCCGCCGGGCGATGTCCTCGGCGAGCTGGTCGATCGAGAGCCCCTCCTTGACCTTGCGGACATTGGCGGCGCTCAGCACGAGCTTGTTGAACGGGATGTCGCGCCGCTCCCCGAGCGACGCGATCTTCTGGATGGCGGTTGCCATGGCCGGATACTCCATGACGGGCGGCCGGGAGCCTCTCTCTCGGCCTCTCAACCCGTCACAGACCCGGCACGCCCCTCTCCCTCTCGTTCCAGCCGCCCGGAGATCCTCACGCCGCGGCCCGGTCCTCGTCACCTTCTCCGGCACGGAGCTGCTCGACCATATGGTCGCGGCGCGCGAGCAGCCACTCCGCGGCGGCAGATCCCGCGCTCGCCGCGTGGAAGATCGCGCGCGGATCGCCGCGCAGGACCTCGAGCCAGCCGGCGATATAGTCGGCATGCCGCACGGTCGGGACGATGCCGAGCGCGGCGCACAGGAAGGCCGAGCCGAGTTCGGCGATCAATTCCTCGCGGGCATAGCCTTCGGATCCGAACGGCTGGCGGAGATCGCGGCCGAGGCGGGTCTCATGACCCGTCGCATGGGTCAGTTCATGGAGGAGTGTCCGATAGGCGTTGATCGGATCGTAGAACGCGTCGCGAGGTGGCACCATGATCAAGTCGAGCGAGGGCGAATAGAAGGCCTCGTGCGTACCGCTGATCTGCCAATCGACGCCGCTCGCCGCGAGCACCGCCTCGGCGTCGTCAACGATCACTTCCTCCGGAAGGTGCTCGCGGGTCGCTTCGCACCGTTCCGCCAGGCCATCGCATTGGTCGACGTTGAAAACGGTGAATCGCTTCAGGAACCGGATCGCGCGGGAGGCCGACCGGTCGCCGTCCTCGTCATCGCCTTCTCCGGGCGTGAAGCGGGCAGCATAGAAGATCGTCGCGCCGCGCTCGCCGCGCCGGACCGCGCCGCCGGCGGCGAGCGCCTGGCGGAAGGTGAGCCAGCGCTGGGTCGCGAAGCCGCGATCGAGGCCCGCGGTCCAGAGCAGCAGGATGTTGATCCCCGAATAACGGCGGCCGGTCGCCGCATTCGCGGGCAGGTCGAGCGGCGCCGAAGCGTCCGCCCACGGCTGGACCCAGGGGACGGTCCCTGCCTCAAGATCGGCGATGATCCTCGCGGTCACCTCGCCATAGAGGTCGGGCCTGACGGTGGTGCTTGATGATGTCCGTGCCATCGTATGTCTCCGCGACGGGCGGCGGCGAACCACTCTCGCCCCTGTACCCGTCACGGCCAACCCGGCCCCGCTCTCACTCTCGGCAAATCGCAAGCTCGGCGGTTATGCCATTCGAGAAACACGCCCCGCCTCCGCTATTTCCAGCGCTGTCTCTATAATCGCTCTCAATGAGAGCTAATATGAATCAAGAAAAATCACGCCTTTTCTTTTAACTGATCGCCATCGACGATTTA